>SDBV01002915.1_pt1 | contig 25520 bp, 22 predicted proteins | sample 2277081 | NCBI WGS metagenome assembly SDBV01 (sample SAMN10402039, study PRJNA504765) | marine sediment metagenome | isolation source: marine sediment core GS10_PC15, 223 cmbsf | place: Arctic Ocean: Southern Knipovich Ridge | collected 2010 | reverse complement strand
AAATATTGCCGAGAAAGAATCAAGTAAAGCTCCTATAATAGATTCAGTCTCTATGGGATATCCCAATAACTTTGAAAGAGAGGTCATTACTTTGCCATTGATGCCACAGGGGTTTATATATTCAAAATGACGCAGGTCAGTATTTACATTTAGGGCAAAGCCGTGCATGGTAATGTATTGACTAACATGTATACCCACAGAACAAATCTTCTCCTCACCTACCCAGACACCGGGGTATTTTGCGACCCGATGCCCCCGGATACCCAAATCAAGGAGTAACTTTATGATGGCAGCTTCTAATTTCCAGATATACTCACGCACACCAAGTCTATTTTCTTTAAGGTTAAGAATTGGATAGCCTACTAGTTGACCTGGACCATGATAGGTAATGCCACCCCCCCGATTAGTATGAAAGATAGCTATTGCCTCTTGAGTCAATATCTCTGGAGGGACGATTATGTCTTCTTCTCCTCTAAATCGTCCTATCGTGAACACTGGTGGATGCTGGAGAAGTAACAGTACATCAGGAATGATACCCTCAGCCCTGGCTTGCACTAATTCTTCCTGCAGCTTTAGGGCAAGCTCATATGGCATTACTCCCAAGTAGTCAGCGACATATACCTTTTTGGATGACGAATAGTTCTCTTTAGGAATTCCAAGGTGGCTAGCTTTCTTGGTGACAGAGATATTCATCAGCGAAGCCCTATGTTCTTTGAAAAATGGATTGATCCCTCTAACTGTCCCATTGCTGCCTCGTGCACTGCCTCAGGCAAAGTGGGATGGGCGTGGATAGTATTGGCAATATCCTCAGCAGTTGCCCCAAGCTTCACTGCAAGCACACATTCGGCGATAAGGTCGCTGGCATGTGGCCCCATGATGTGCACACCTAGAACCAGACCACTATCGGCATTACAAATCATCTTAACCATGCCCATAGTCTCATCCATAGCAACAGCACGACCGCAAGCAAGGAAGGGGAATTTGCTTACTCTACAAGGAATACCGCTATCCTTTGCATCCTTCTCAGTAATGCCAACACCGGCTATTTCGGGTTGGGTAAAGATACAAGTAGGAACAGCATGGTAGTCTGCTTGGCGAGAGTGACCCAGGGCATTCTCAGCAGCTATCTCGCCCTCATAAGAGGCAACATGTGCCAGCATATTCTTGCCAAGAACATCCCCGATGGCATAAACATCATCTATATTTGTTTCAAGATGTTCATTCACTACAATGGCTCTTCCATCCATCTTTATCTCAAGCCCTGATAAGCCCAACCCCTCACTATGAGGTCGGCGCCCGGTAGCCATAAGAACCATCTGTCCTTCAACTCCCTGCTCGCCCTCTGGAGTATCCCAAACCACCTTGAGAACTGTTCCTTCCCTTTTAATAGCCTTAACCGCAGCTCCAATTTTAACCTCAATGCCTTGCCTAGGCAGGGTCTGAGCAAAACGCCGGCTAATCTCCTCGTCGATTGGCTCCAATAAGAGAGGACGCCTCTTCACAATGGTAACCTTTGCCCCCAACGCATTAAAGATACCAGCGAACTCAATACCCACATGGCTTCCGCCAATGACAACAAGGCTTTCAGGAAGGTCTTTCAACTCAAGGATATCATCGGTGGTAAGCACTCCCGGCAGGTCTAAACCAGGGATAGGAAGTGAAGTTGACTCGGAACCAGTAGCGATAATAAGCTTCCTGGTTGTTATCTTCTCATCATTCACTTTAACCAGGCGTGGAGACAGGATGCGGCCAGTACCCCTATAGACGCTTATCTTGTTTGCTTTCATTAATTGCTCGACACCAGACACTAATTGGCTAACTATACGACTTTTACGAGCCATAATCTTTTGGAAATTTATCTTGATATTGTCAATTTCTATTCCGAAATCGCTTGTCCTTCTCGCTTCGAGGAGTACCTCCGCACTTCTGACAAGAGCCTTAGTAGGAATACAACCTCGGTTAAGACAGGTACCACCCAACCTATCCTTCTCAACCACAGCCACCTTAGCTCCCAGGTGAGCAGCGTGAATTGCTGCCACATAGCCAGCAGGTCCCCCTCCAATTATTACTATATCTTTTTCATCCAAAGTCTTAGCTCCTCAACTAGTATCTCTTATCAATAATAGTAGCGACAACTATAACCCCTGCGGGAAAACAGTCAATATGACCAAACGACTGCTGTAGAACATGACCTTTAGCCCATCTCTTTCACAATACGCTCGATGCAGTTGAGCACTTCGTCTATGTCCGCAGCATTGACCATACGGTGAGTAACAGCCCGTACTTTTGTTCCACCGCGACTAAGCAATTTAACTCCCCGACCCTCAGCTTGCTGCATAAAATCATGTGTAGAGATGGTAGTCGGAAACTCGAACAGCACAATGTTAGTCTGAACCTTCCCCGGGTGAGCGGTAACGCCCGGGATACGAGCTAGACCATACGCCAGACGTTGAGCGTTGGCGTGGTCCTCTGCCAAACGGCTAATCATCTTCTGTATTGCAACGATGCCAGCGGCGGCAATTGTTCCCGCTTGACGCATGCCCCCTCCCACCATCTTACGCCACTTGCGAGCTTTTTCTATAAACTCTCGGTTCCCGCATAGGAGAGACCCCACAGGGGCACTGAGCCCCTTGGAAAGACAGAAACATACAGAATCAGCAGGCTTAGCCAACTCGCTGGCGGGCACGTCCAAGGCAACAGCAGCGTTGAAGATACGAGCCCCATCCAAATGAACCTGAAGCCCAGATTGATGAGCGAGTCCGGCAATATTCAATGTATAATCCGCTGTCAGTACAGCACCGCTACAGCGATTATGGGTGTTCTCTAAGCAAAGGAGCGTCGTTGGTGGATAATGGATGTTCTCAGGTCGGATAGCTTCCTCCACTGCACGAAGGTTCATCTGACCGTTTTGGTCATTCGGAACGGTGCGCATAACAACACTTCCCAGGGCTGAGGCACCTCCCACCTCGTACCAGAACATATGGGACTCGCTACCCATGAGGATTTCGTTACCGGGATGGGTATGGGCTAAGACAGCGATGAGGTTACTCATAGTGCCGCTGGGGGTAAAGAGAGCGGCTTCTTTCCCCAGCATATCAGCAGCCAGCTCTTCCAGGCGGTTGACGGTAGGGTCCTCTCTATAAACGTCATCCCCTACCTCAGCCTCATACATGGCCCGGCGCATCTCCTCTGTGGGTAAGGTTATGGTATCGCTTCGCAAGTCGATAACCTTCATGAGAATTCCCTCTCTTCCTTGTTCTTGCTCTTTCTATAACCTGTCATTTAATCTCTTCTCTTATCTATGTCTTGGTCTAAGGTGAGATTAGTCTTTTCTTCTTTGGCTTCTCATCTCCCAGCGTAAATCTGGTTTTCTGACTGCATTGGCCTCATCCAGACGTCTGACAGGTGTATTATGAGGGGCTGTATGTAAGATTTCAGGGTTTTCTTCCGCATCTCTGGCTATTTCTTTCATAGCGTCAATATAAGCATCCAGCGTCTTTTTACTCTCTGTCTCAGTAGGTTCGGTCATGAGTGCTTCATCAACTATCAAAGGAAAATAGATGGTAGGGGGATGAAGACCATAATCAAGCAAACGCTTGGCGATATCTAGCGTATGAACACCCTTTGCTTTTTGTCTTTTCCCCGAAAACACTACTTCATGCATACAGGTACGGTCATAGGGCAGGTGATAATATGGTTTTAGCTTCTCCTTAAGGTAATTAGCATTTAGGACAGCGTCCTCACCGACCTCTTTTAGCCCTTCTGCACCAAGAGAACGGATATAAGCGTAAGCTTTAATCATGACACCAAAGTTCCCATAATAATTAGCTATCTTCCCGATAGACTTAGCTGGTGAGATAAACGTATACTTTCCATTATTCTTAGTCACCAAAGGTGATGGCAGAAAATCGATCAAGTTTTCCTTGGCACAGACGGGACCTGAGCCAGGTCCACCACCCCCATGGGGAGTGCTAAAAGTTTTATGGAGATTTAGCTGGACATAGTCATACCCAAGCTCACCAAACTTCACCCGCCCCAAGAAAGCATTCAAGTTAGCCCCATCACCACCTAGAAGCCCGCCTCTTTCATGAACCATTCGACTGATCTCAACTATTTGTGGGTCAAATAGACCTAAAGTAGTAGGCATGGTTAATGTTAATGCTGCCACTTCCTCGTTCATCATAGAATCCAGGCTCTTCAAATCTACGTTACCTTTGTCATCGGAAGCCACGATGCCTATCTCAAACCCACACATAACAGCACTGGCAGGGTTTGTACCATGAGATGAATCGGTTAATAGTATCTTCTTCCGAGCTTTATCCCCTCGGTCTTGATGATATGCTTTTACCATTAGCAGGCCAATAAGCTCACCATGCGCTCCTGCTATAGGAACCAAGCTAGTGGCATTCATACCAGTAATCTCAGTCAAATATTCTTCCAGCTCACACATAAGTTGTAGTGCTCCCTGAACCGATTCCTCCGGCTGGTAGGGGTGAATCGAAGCAAAACCAGGAAACTTGGCAATATCCTCATGCCATTTGGGATTATATTTCATGGTGCAGCTTCCCAGGGGATAAAATCCCGAGTCCACCCCATAGTTGAGCTTACTTAGTGCTGTGAAATACCTCATGAGCTCAACCTCACTTACCTCAGGTAGCTCAAGCTCTTGACGGAGTAGCTCCTTAGGCGGCAACTCAGCCAGAGATACATCTAAATGCGGGAGACTGCACCCAATTTTGCCGGGCTGGCTAATGTCAGGAAGTAAATAATGATGACTCATTTCTCCATCCTTCTATAATGCTCCCAGAGTTTCTATTAATCTATCTATATCCTGTTTGGTATTTACCTCGGTGATGCAGAGTAGCATACTATTGTCTATTATACGGTCTATATCTAAACCACCAATTATTTTCTCTTTGAAAAGCGCTTCATTAACCTGAGAGGGTGGTATCGGGCAACGAATAGCAAATTCCTTGAAGAAAGGTTGCTGAAACACCAGGGAATATCCCTTAAGTTTGCCTATCGCCTCAGCAGCATAGTGAGCCTTGTGATAGCATAGTTCAGCCACTTGTCTGAGCCCTTTTTTACCCAAAGTTGCCAGATAAACCGCTGTTGCCAGAGCCATCAAAGCTTCACTGGTGCAGATATTAGATGTAGCCCGCTCCCTTCGGATATATTGCTCGCGGGTTACCAGGGTCATCACATATCCTGGATTACCCTCAACATCCACAGTCTTACCCACAATCCTGCCTGGAATCTGACGTACATATTCCTTCCGACAAGCGAAGATGCCCAGGTATGGGCCACCAAAACTCATTGGGATACCCAGTGGCTGTGCCTCAGCGATAGCAATATCGGCCCCGTAATCCCCTGGGGGCTTAAACATTCCCAGAGAAATAGGATCGACTATGGCAATGATTAAGGCTCCAATATCATGGGCTTTCTGGACATATGCTTCCATCTCTTCAAAATAGCCAAAGAAATTGGGCTGCTGGATTATTAAACAGGCACAGTCTGAAGACAAACTATTTGATCTTGACTCTAATGTTTCCGTGGAAACATTCCTGCCACTACAATAAGTATCTATCACCTCACGATATGTCTGGTTTACCGTAGTTAACACAGCAACCTTATCCCTTTTAGTAATTACACATGCCATTATAGCTGCTTCAGCAGCGGCAGTACTGCCATCATACATTCCCGCATTACTCATTTCCATCCCGGTGAGTTGACAGACCAGCGATTGGTACTCATAAATGGTTTGCAGTGTACCCTGGCTGACCTCAGCCTGATATGGGGTGTAAGCAGTATAGAACTCGCTTCGACCGATAATGTGCCCAACTGTACTGGGAATAAAGTGCCGGTAGCTACCAGCTCCTAGAAAACAAGTATAATTATCCAGGTTTACATTCAAATCTGCCAATTGCCCAAGCTCTTTTTTGGTTTCGAGTTCGGATAACGGAGAAGGCAAATTAAAGTGGGCATGACGAAATCTTTCAGGTATATCCTGAAACAGTTCCTCAATGGAGCTTACTCCGATTTCTCGCAGCATAGCGCTACGGTCAGCATCAGTATTCGGTAAATAAGGTGATGGCATTATATTTGGCATCCTCCATTTATTCTGAGCTTTCTTCAGATAATTCGGCTACAAATTTATCATACTCATCACGATTCATTAGGGCATCAAGCTCCTTAGGCTTACTTAATTCTAACTTGACCATCCAGCCAGCTCCATAGGGGTCTACATTCACCAGGTTTGGTTCATCGATAGCAGCTTGGTTGATTTCTAATACCTGTCCGCTAACTGGTGAGAAGAAGTCAGAAACTGCCTTCACCGATTCTATCTCACCTATCTTCTTGCCCTGCTCTACTTGAGTGCCCGGGGCTGGTAAGTCAAGAAAAACAATGTCTCCTAATTGTGTTTGGGCATAATCTGTAAGCCCTGTTTTCCCTTTATCTCCGGGCTCATGACAAATCCATTCATGCTCTTCTGTATACTTATAATCCTTCGGGTTCATTTTACACTCCTCTCCTGCATAATCTCTTATTAAGTATGTTAGCAGAAATTGTTTTTTTGAGAAACATTATCTCTATCTTAATCTCAGTACCAATCGTTGACCGCTCAGCGGGAACATAGCCAAACCAATATTAACACCTGGCGTTGGTGCATATCCACTGGTAACCCCCCCTACGTCTTGGTCAGACTTAAAACTTCTGAAAAAACTCTCCTTGTTTTGATTATCTCAGACTATCTAGGAGTTCATCCAGTAAAGGCCTGGCCTGCTCTTCAGGCAAGCAGTATTGCATCTTTGTGAAATTCTTTCTAAAACTGGAGACTTTCTGAGAGATATCTTTTTCATCAAGTACTACATCCGCAATATACTTAGCCAGTTCTTCGAAATCTTTTTCCTTCATGCCAAATCTTGTCATCTCCTGGACGCCCGTCCTTAAGCCACTGCTGGAGGTAAAAGCCTCATCATCAGGTAAACCCTGGTAGTTGACTATGATGTTATTCTTTTCCAACCTCTCAGCAACCTCTATTCCTCTAGAGTAGCCTACCCGCAAGACAATTTGATGCGTTTCGGTATAGTTGACCCTGGGGTCTCCTTCTACTTGTAATCCTTCTCTTTTTAGAGCCAAGGCGAAGGCTTTTGCGTTGGTAATTACCTGTCTTTGATAGTCGCGTCCGTAGGTATTCATCTCATAAGTTGCCATTAACAACCCTAGTAACGTACCAAGATGATGGTTACTTACACTTCCGGGGAAGACTCTCCTTGTTATGCTCTCCCACAGGTCATAGTAATCTGTTCCCTTACTCATGTTACTGGCGATTATCCCTCTTTGCGTACCGAAGAAAGTTTTATGTGTTGAAGCTGTTATAATATCGGCTCCTTCTTGCAAGGGCTTTTGAAAATGAGGACCGAGGAGACCTAAGACGTGGGCTCCATCATACATAATTATCGGCTTCGGTTTTATACCAGCTATCATTTGCGCTATTTCTTTGACAGGCTCGTGGTACAGCATCATGCTCTTGCCCAAAATAATGAGCTCTGGCTTGTGTTGTTCGATAAGCTCCTTTGTTCTGATAAGGTCTATTGTGTAGGGATTATCTGCCAAAACGGGGAAATTCACCACCGCCCGTCTTTCTGTAATGGGATCAACTGAAACGTAATCTCTCAGACCACCCATCGGTTGTGCGCTTAGGTGCCCCCCCTTACCAATATGATGGTTCATGACATTTCTTAATCTTCTGGGTTCCACTTTTCTATTCACTCTATTAAAATAATCCGTAATACCACTGAACACTGTGACATTAGCCATCTGCCCGCTGATCACCCTGGTTTCTACTTCAGAACAACCCAGGAATTCCTTCATTCTTTTGACAAGCTCTATCTCCACCTCGGCAATAAACTCCGTTCCTTGATAATAATATACCTCAGCATCTCTCAAGGCTTTGACTTTTTTGTGCTCAGCGTATCTCCCCGATGAGTCGGTTATTGTCAACAATCTTACCAGTGGTGACATGGTTTGCTCGGATGGGATAAGATTGACAGTATTTCTTTGTCTCCATATAGTATTGTTGCGGGCTTTTTCTACCAGGTTCTTAGTTAGATTTTCCAGTGATTCTTTGGAATTGGTAAGGTTAGGCATTTTTACTCCTCAATTAATTGTGGGCGTGCATATGGTGGTGCTCCGCTACTCATATGTCTATCGACAATAACTCCATCAGCAACTTTGGTTCTAATGGCAACCTTCGTTCTTTGGTCTTCTTTCAAGTCGGCATCAAGATATGCCAAGCTTATCGCTCTCCTGTGAGATTCGGTACCAGGCTTCGATTTGAGACCGGCATCTTCCATTTTCCAGTAAGGGACTATAGTTCCGCTAGTCACCGTCCCAACAAGCTTTTTACCTATGTAGACTGTGTGACCTGCTCGTGCCACACTGCCATCAGGTATCGCCATAGGCATTATTACTTTAGGGACCAATAGTCTCTCTCTTGGCATGTCAAGCTGACCTTCCTGTCTCAGTTTCATTTCCTGAAACTGTTTCATTAGTGTTTCTCGACCGATAAATTCTCCTTTGATTTCGCTAAAGCTCACCGCAATTCTTGCCACGGGTAGGGCAAACACAGGAATTTCCTTTCCCTCCACATCGTTCCCAAGTTCGTGACCATATAATGGAAGACCAGCTTCCAACCTTAAGGTATCTCTTGCTCCTAGCCCAACAGGCGCAATCCCCTCTTTCTTACCGACCTCTAACAGCTTGTTCCACAAAGGCACGGCTATTTCTGCAGGTGGAAACAGCTCGAAGCATATCGGCTCTCCGGTATATCCCGTTCTTGCTATGGGTACCTTGGTGCCGAATATCTCAACAGTTGTTAGATTGTTTCTTGCAGGCTCGGGAAGTTTTCTAATATCCCCAAGGATTGCTTCGAGAACCGCTTTTGCTCTTGGCCCTTGCAACGATAACATGGCAATTCTGGCACTACTGTCTTCGAGGTTTAATTGGGGAAACTTCTGTTTCCAATTCTGGAGCCATGCCCAGTCTTTTTCCTCGTTGGCGGCATTGACAACGAGGAGATATTCATTTTCGCTTATCCTATAGAGATAAGTGTCATCAACTGCCCCTCCACTTTCATTCGGTATTATAGAGTATTGAGATTGTCCCGGCTGTAAGCCCGCCGCATTGTTAGTTAAGACGTATTGCAGGAAGGGTAAAGCATCCTGACCGCTTATAAGGAATCTGCCCATGTGAGAAATATCAAAAAGCCCAACAAATTTCCTTGTAGCCAGGTGTTCTGCAAGTATCCCATGGGGATAGTTGAGAGGCATCTCCCAGCCAGTAAAATCCACCATCTTTGCTTTCAATTCATGATGCACCTTATTAAGGGATGTCTTTCTTAGTGACTTCATTATTTAGTCTCCTTTTAAAGGGTTCTAAAATAATTTCTACTTTTCCATGCAAATAAAAAAGGGGAACCCGTATTAGACGGATTCCCCCTGTACTTGAGCCTGAGAGATTGCTCCCCCACATTTATGAGCGTACACCTTCGGCGACCTTATTTAAAGGTCTCTCCAGGGGGTTTAGTTTATGGCAGTCCTTTCGCCTGAGAGTTTCGAGACCTCGAGCTAACACTCTATCTCTTGCACCTTCGGCTCCCTGTATAGGGTATCTCCTGCCGTAACAAAAACCTTAATACAATTTATAGCATATCTCGCTATATTTGTCAATCCCCTCTGATCGTATGACGAGCGATATGCTGTAAATATCTGCCAGAGGAAACACTCAGTCAATACTTCCGATTTGACCTATCAACCCTTGATGGATAATATCAAATTGCTAACTAGTCGTGCACTCGGTTGACTCCCGGTGTACGGTCGAAGTATCATAGCATCAGTGCCTTTGGTATCCAAGCCCATTATAACCCAGAGAGCACGAGAGTCTTAACAAAGATTATATCTTTCATATCCCCTGGCTGAAGGAGGATAGAATAAAGTGAGGTAAGGTTGAGAAACAATCTGCAAACACCATCATTTGCCGAAGAAGAGACACTTGAGGCACAAGGTTACCAGCACATTGCTGGCATTGATGAAGCTGGTCGTGGTGCCCTGGCTGGTCCTGTGGTTGCCGCCGCCATTATTTTACCTCATCACATAGACGCCCCCTGGTTAAAACAGGTGAAAGACAGTAAGCAATTAAGCCCATCTAGGCGTGAAGTTTTGTTTCACCAAATCCACCAAATAGCCATATCAGTGGGTATAGGCATGGCTTCCCAGGAAATAATAGATACGCGGGGTATAATTAAGGCAACACGATTAGCCATGAAACTGGCTATAGACCAACTTTCGCCACCTCCTGAGTCTCTCCTTATAGACTATATGCTACTTCCTGAGGTGCTACTACCCCAGAAAGGAATAACCCATGGTGATAGTTGTTGCTTCTCTATAGCCTGTGCTTCTATTATGGCTAAAGTGGCTCGAGACCAACTAATGTTAGAGCTTGATAAGGCTTATCCTGGCTATGGATTGGCTCAACATAAGGGCTATGGCACCATGGAGCATTTCGCCTGCCTGTACCGATTAGGCCCGTCATCTATTCATCGCAAGTCCTTTCATCCAGTGAGGGATATAAGAGAGAAATGAAACGAAGAGACACCGGTATTCTAGGTGAAAAACTAGCTAAGGATTTTCTTAAAAAGAGGGGCTATCATATCAAAGAGACTAACTACCGCTGCCCTGAAGGTGAAATTGATAACATAGCCAAGCACAAAGACTATTTTGTCTTTATCGAAGTAAGGACCAAAAGGAGTCTGGAGTTTGGTAGTCCTGAAGAGTCAATCACCCCAACTAAAATGAAAAGGCTAAGAGCCACCGCCGCTCACTACATGCAAACTCATAATAATTTACCCCCATTATGGCGTATTGATGTGGTAGCTATAGAGCTAAACCAAGAGGGAAAGCCGTCAAGAATTGAGCTTATTGAAAATGCTGTGGGCGAAGCCTGAGGTCTGTCCAACTTTACCCTCTAATCTAGCTGTGCTACAATTAATCACCGAGGCTTTACAATCATGGTTTCATCAAAAACAATATCAAGACAAACACTACGTATTATTGACGCCAACTTGAACCGTATTGGTGAGGGGCTTCGCCTTCTTGAAGATGTTGCCCGCTTACTGCTTAACGATACCGCTCTAACTCAGCAACTAAAAACTCTGCGCCATGAACTCGTAATCGGCGACCTGCCATTCAATCAGCAACTCCTTCAAGCTCGAAACTCAGAGAGCGATGTTGGCATTGATATTAAAGCACCGGGACAGGAAATACAGAGAGAACTACCTATAATAGTAATAGCTAACGCCAGGCGGGTTCAGGAATCACTGAGAGTAATGGAGGAGTTGGCTAAAATCACGGATGCTATGCTTAAATTAGACTCGGAAAAGTTCAAGCAAGCTCGATTTAATCTCTATACAATTGAGCGAACTTTGCTCTCCAAGCTAGCCCGTCAGGACAAGACGAAGCGCATAACTGGGCTTTATGCCATCATAGATACCCAAACCCTGAAGGGACATAGCCTAATTGAGGCAGCTAATCAGGCAATTTGCGGTGGGGCTAAGACAATTCAGTTGCGCGATAAACTCCAAAGTAAACGGGAGCTACTGCCAATAGCCCAACAACTAAAGAATCTATGCGCTAAGCACAATGTGCTTTTTATAGTAAACGACTATCTCGACCTGGCTTTAGCCACAGATGCCGATGGACTCCACCTGGGTCAGGATGATATGCCCATATCAGTGGCGCGCAAATTGCTGCCAATAGATAAAATTCTGGGCTGCTCAACAACCACAGCAGACCAGGCAGTTACTGCTGAATCTGAAGGGGCTGACTATATTGCTGTAGGCTCAATGTACCCAACCATATCTAAGGAAACGGCAAAGGTTGTTGGATTAGAAAGACTGCGTCAAATTAGCCAGGTGGTAAACTTACCCTTAGTCGCCATTGGCGGCATTACCAAAGATAATGTTGCTGAAATTATGGCTGCAGGAGCTGAATCAGTAGCAATAATCAGTGCTATATTACAGGCAAAGAACATAGAAGAAGCAGCCAGACAAATAGTAGATAGACTTGAGGCGCCGGTATGAGCAGATCAACCGATAACTTAGATAGAATTGCTGACGGTATCCGACTGAGCCTCTCCGCCGAAGATGCCGCCAGGGAAAAGGTATTGCCACTATGTCGTGAAGTAATTCGCCACTGCAGCAATGCTATCCGTGCTGTGCACCGCCAAGAGTTTGTCCGGGCTAAAGAACTGCTCCAATCAGCCGGTAACCTTCTTGATAAGATTAAGCAAGCTGTCGCTGAACATAGCGAACTTAGCAATACCGGCTTTGTTAGAGATGCCCAAAAGGAATTTGCCGAAGGGAATGTTACCCTCGCTTTAGTAACCGGGAAACGACTTCCTGACCCCAATGAGCTAGGCATTGGCTCCGCAGCTTACTTGAACGGTCTAGGTGAAGCCGTAGGTGAGCTACGTCGTTACCTCTTGGATAATATGCGAAAGGGTGACCTATCTCAAGGTGAGGAACTACTGGAAGCTATGAATGACATTTACAGCATTCTGGTTACTATGGACTTCCCTGATAACATAACCGGTGGTCTGCGCCGCACTACTGATATGGTTCGGAGCGTCCTGGAAAGGACGCGCAGCGACCTGACATTAGGTATAAGGCAAAAAGACCTAGAGGAAAAATTAGGCTCATTTGAGCAAGAGCTAAAATAGAAACTTCAAACTTCGTCATTAGAGGTTAGCTTAATGGACTTGTGGATTTTAAAGGTACTTGTTTTGGCCGCCGGGGTTATATCTCTGGGCTTCGTTGTTTACCTAATATCTACCATACTACGCGTGAGCGAAGGTACCGAAAGAATGAAGGAGATTTCTCTTGCCATCCGACAGGGAGCTTCGACTTTCCTGCGCCGCGAGTTTATGACCCTGGGCATCTTCACCATCGCAATATTTATACCCCTGGCCCTCTTCATAGAACCTAAACCTTTAGTAGCCATAGCTTATCTTATTGGTACTTTAACATCAGCCCTTGCTGGTTTTCTAGGAATGAGCATTGCCACTCGAGCTAATGCCAGAACTGCTAATGCTGCCATCGGAAGTTGGGCTAAGGCATTAAAAATTGCCTTCTCCAGCGGCGCGGTAATGGGCTTCTGTGTAGTTGGTTTAGGTCTGCTGGGACTATCTATCATATCCTTCTTCTGGGAGGACCCCCATGTATGGTTGGGCTTTGCTTTTGGCGCCTCCGCGGTAGCATTATTCTTAAGAGTTGGCGGTGGTATCTTTACCAAAAGTGCTGATGTAGGCGCTGACTTGGTAGGTAAAGTGGAAAAGGGTATTCCTGAAGACGACCCCCGAAATCCAGCAGTAATTGCGGACAATGTTGGCGATAATGTCGGCGATGTGGCTGGCATGGGTTCTGACTTATACGAATCCTATGTTTCGGCTATCGCTGCCTCAATGGTACTAGGAGTCATTGCTCTCGGGTCTGTAAAAGGCATGATGTTACCCCTCATGCTTGGTGGTATGGGTATAGTAGTTTCCATCATTGGTGCTCTCAGTGTCAGACCCAGAGAATTCAAGGGCAGCTTTGAAAAACAGGTACGCAAAGCCCATGCCACGATGAATCGAGGAGTATATGTTAGTAACATCCTGATGATAATAGCCAGTTTCTTTATCATAAGAAGTTACTTAGGCGAACTGGGACTCTTTTGGGCGCTAATTTCAGGCTTACTCTGCGGTTTCTTTATTGGGCAGGTAACCGAATATTTTACCTCGGCGGAACGGTCTCCCGTAAGAAAAATAGCTAAGGCAGCTCAAACCGGCGCCGCAGTTACGGTTATCGAAGGATTAGCCACTGGTATGATGAGCACCGTCCTCCCGGTAATTTTGGTTGCCGGCGCTACCGTTTTAGCCTATGCTTTTGGCGGACTACTGGGTATAGCTATTGCCGCTATGGGTATGCTCATCAACCTTGGTATGTTACTTGCAATGGACAGTTACGGACCTATAGCAGATAATGCCGCCGGTATTGCTGAAATGGCTGATTTAGGCAAAGATGTCAGGGAGCGCTGCGAAGCCCTGGATGCTGTAGGTAATACGACAGCTGCAACGGGTAAGGGGTTTGCTATCGGCTCAGCCGCATTAGCATCCTTAGCCTGGTTAGCCACCTACTTTGGAGTAGCTAACATTGACGTAGCTAAATTAGGATTGGACAATGTCGCTGTAATTGCGGGAGTGCTGATTGGTGGCATGTTGACCTTCATCTTCAGCTCTCTGGCGATGAAAGGCGTTAGTGATGGGGCTTTCGAGATTGTCAACGAGGTCAGAAGGCAATTCCGAGTAATTAAGGGGCTAATGGAAGGTACGGCTAAGCCTGATTATGTAAAATGTGTTGATATAGCCACTAAAAGGGCTCTAAAGTCGATGCTACTCCCTGGAATACTGGTTCTTATCGTCCCGCTCATTATTGGTTTTACCTTAGGCCCGGAAGCAGTCGCCGGTTTATTGGTCGGAGCATTAGTAACTGGGTTCCTGATGGCGATAATGATGGCCAATTCGGGTGGTGCCTGGGACAATGCTAAAAAGTATATTGAGGCAGGTAACTTTGGCGGTAAAGGAAGCGAAGCTCACAAGGCAGCCGTCATCGGCGATACCATAGGCGACCCGTTTAAGGATACAGCTGGACCTTCACTAAACATCCTGATTAAGCTGGTAGGTAAGGTAGCCGTAATTTTCGGCCCCCTCTTCATAACCAGCATTATGCTATAAGCTTATTCTCACCATAACAGCTGGCTATAGTCACCAACAGGGAAATCAGTTCTGTCTATACCATTGTTGAACAGGGTATCTCCGCAGAACACCAGTACGTTCAATGACTTTTGCCTTAAAGTCACTACTTCATCCCAAGCCTTTGACCTCTATGCTTGGAACTGGTAATATTTATCTACTAACCACTACGCTAGTAAATTAATGATTAGAATTATCCTCATTTTATTTGTTGCTATTGTGGCTGCGGCTTCTATAGGAGTTATCTGGTTTATCTTTAAGCGTAAACAAATACATGGCAGCAAAGAGTCCGCCAAAGAAACCGCTAAACCAAAGAATTTATCCTTCCACTTGAGCTATATCATATTGCCAGCAGTTATTCTCATGCTGTCTATAATTCTGACTGGCTACTTCTATCACCTGCTCCCCGCCAGGGTAGCCTATCACTTCGAAGCTGATGGGACACCTGACAAATGGTTCATTCGTGAAATAACTATAGTCTGGCTGGTTGTGCCCCAGCTCTTTCTCACATTACTAGCAGGGAGCGTCACCTGGGGAACAACCAAACTGGGTATTCTCTTCAAGCAGCTAGAAACCACCGGTATAAGACTGGAAAGAATCCTTTCACTTATGGGCAACATGATTGCCCTACCTCAATTCATTCTTTTCTTTGCAATGCTCGATATTTTCAGCTACAATTCATACCAGATACACCTTATACCTATGTGGATATCCGTCCTACTTATTATGGGGTTAGGGGGTATTATTCTGGGGTTATTCTTTATTAGAGCCATTCGGCAAACTCAGGAAACTACCGATAATAACTTAAAGGAACGATAGCAGTGACTGAACGAGTACCAACAAAAGTTAATATGGAAAAAATTGTCTCCCTCTGCCGGAGGCGTGGTTTCATCTTCCCTAATAGTGAAATCTACGGTGGCCTATCCAGTTGTTGGGATTACGGACCTCTGGGAGTAGAGCTAAAGCACAACATAAAACAATCCTGGTGGCGAGCCATGGTTCAGGAACGCGATGATATGGTAGGTCTGGATTCTAGCATCCTGATGCACCCCCATGTCTGGACAGCCAGTGGTCACCTGAAGGGATTTGTTGACCCCATGGTAGAGTGTAAAAGCTGTCACTTAAGGTGGCGTGGCGATGATTTAAGCAGCGTTAATTGCCCCTCATGCGGTGGTGAACTAACCGAACCTCGTCTATTTAATTTAATGTTTAAGACCTTTATGGGGCCCATTGAGGAAGAAGCTAACATAATTTACCTGCGCCCTGAGACAGCACAGGGTATATTCGTTAACTTCCAAAATGTAGTTAATACCACTAGAAAGAGGTTACCCTTCGGTATTGCCCAGATAGGCAAAGCCTTCCGAAACGAAATTACCACCGGCAACTTTATCTTTCGCAGTCGGGAATTTGAACAAATGGAAATCGAGTTTTTTGTTAAGCCCGGAACCGACGGGGAATGGTTCGAATACTGGCTTGAGGAGCGCCTCAACTGGTATGTAAAATTAGGCATTAAAAGAGAAAACCTCAAGCTACGCCAACACACTAAGGAAGAACTGGCTCACTACGCTATAAATTGCCGCGACATTAACTACCTGTTTCCTATGGGCTGGGCTGAGCTAGAAGGTATTGCCAACCGCGGTGACTTTGACCTGGTTCAACATGCCAACTCCAGCGGTAAGAGCCTGAACTACCTTGATGAAGAAACTAAAGAACATATTATCCCCTATATAATTGAGCCATCGGCAGGGGTTGACCGCTCTGCCCTGGCTTTCCTGTGTGATGCCTATGATGAAGAACTGGATAAAGATGAAATAAGGGTGCTACTCCGCCTTCACCCCAGCCTGGCTCCCATAAAGGTAGCCATATTACCCTTAAGCAGACGTGAGCCGTTGGTGAAGTTGGCTAAGCAGATATCTGCTGACCTGCGCCCGCACTGGATGGTAAGCTACGATGATGCCCAGAGCATTGGTCGGCGCTATCGGCGTCAAGATGAGATAGGCACTCCTTTCTGTACCACCGTTGACTTCCAGTCACTAGAGGACAATCAGGTTACTATCCGCGACCGCGACAGCATGAACCAGATACGAATCCCTATCAGTGAGCTGAAGAACACCTTGCAGGCTAAGCTGGAAGGAGAAGACCTGTTCGTTCTCCCTCCCGGGGGCAAGATATGGAAAGAGGAGAAGAGCCCTGATTCACCCTAATTTGATGAAGCTCGGGCAAAACTATTTCTTACATCTGGTGGTGTGAAATGTTCAATCCTGGAGATGTTATTTCATATCTAAAAATGTGTAGTGAAGAAGGCGTTAATCTACAACGTGGAATGAATTATCACTTGCGTGGAGATATAAGTGTCATTCTAATGAGCGTAAGACCTAATGCTCCTTATTCAGACAAAGTTAAGGATGATGGTCGTATTATTATCTATGAAGGACACGATGTTTTGAAAACGAAGGAAAATCCTATACCAAAGATTGTTGACCAGCAAATGCATAATCCTAGTGGTACATTTAATCAGAATGGTTTATTTTACAAGGCAGCGAAAACATATGAAAAGAAGCAGGTAACTCCAGAATTAGTTAAAATATATGAAAAGCTACGTGCTGGCATATGGGTATATAATGGTTTATTTAAATTGTTAGATTCATGGAAAGAAGAAGGTAATAACAGACAGGTTTTCAAATTCAAGTTAGAGTTAACGGAACATATTAAACCTATAAATAATGATGAAATTCAGAACTCAGTTCTTGAACACAACAGAGTAATACCCTCACAAGTTAAGTTAGAAGTATGGAAGCGAGATAAGGGTAAGTGCGTAATTTGTGGAAATACAAATAATCTTCACTTTGATCATATAATACCCTTTTCAAAAGGCGGTTCTTCTCTGGTCACACAGAATATACAGCTTCTATGTGCAAGGCATAATATAGCCAAACGTGACAGAATAGAATAAAATAGTCTCTTAAAGAGGTCATAGCTTTGAAAATCATCCATTTTGCTGACCTACACCTTGGTGTAGAAAGCTACGGGCGTATAAATCCAGATAGTGGATTATCCACACGGTTTGAAGATTTCCTGAAGGCTCTTGACCAGGTTGTAGATTACGCCCTGGAAAACAAAGTAGACCTCGTCCTCTTCTGTGGTGATGCCTATAAGAGCCGTGAGCCGAGCCAAACTCAGCAACGGGAATTTGCCCGACGCATAAACCGCATGTCCACCAGTGGTATCGCCGTCTTCCTCCTCATCGGTAATCATGACCTGCCTAACGCTATCGGTCGGGCTACCAGTACCGAAATCTTTGATACCCTGGCGGTGAAAAATGTCTATGTCTCCAGCCGTCCCAGTATTTATAAAATACCGACTAACAGTGGCACCATTCAGATAGCCTCCCTACCCTGGCTAAGACGCGGTGCTCTATTAAGCAAAGAAGAGACCAAAAATCTAGACTTCGACCAGATAAATCAAAGGTTACAACAGGCATTAACCAGTGTTATAAATGCGCATATTCCAAAACTTGACCCTGGACTGCCGTCTATACTGGCTGCCCACGCCTGGGTCTCCAGTGCTAAGGTAGGTTCAGAAAGTTTAATGACCATAGGGCAAGACCCGGTACTGCTGCTGGGCAATGTCGCCCACCCTGCTTTTGATTATATCGCCCTGGGTCATATTCATAAGCAACAGGTTATGTCTCATAATCCCCCCGTAGTTTATTCCGGTAGCCTGGAGCGTATGGATTTTGGGGAAGAAGAGGATGACAAGGGATTCTATGTGGTAGAAATACAGGAAGATAAGGAAATAGGCAAAAGACAGGTCTCCTTTGACTTCCACCCGGTAGCCGGGCGCCATTTTCTCACTATTAATATTGGTATTGAGCCACCAGACACTGACCCCACATCAACTGTGCTCAAGGCTATTGCTGAGCAAGAAGATAAAGTCAAGGATGCCATAATCCGACTTCAGATTAGCCTGCCAGCACAGACTGAAGGACAACTTAGGGATAATGACATCAGGAATGCCCTAAAAGAAGCCCACTACTTTACCATTGCCAAGGATATTAAGCGAGAGACACGCCTTAGACTGGGCAACTGGACTGCTGAAGAAATAACCCCCCTTGACGCCTTGAAAGCCTACCTAGAATCAAAGAAGGTAGCCTCGGGACGAGCCAAACTCCTGCTTGAATACGGAGAGAAGCTAATACAAGAACAGACTAAACAAGGTTGAGAAAGATTAGTTGTCTCTTCCCCTCTTGCAAGGAATATATATCCATATCATGGAGAAGCTGATACGGGGGTGAGGTAGATAAATAATCTCACCCCTTTTCCTATTAAGTGGTCTTGTCTACGTGATATACTTGTGCTAAATACTAGGTAATTAGGAGGATTATTAATATGGAATGGGGAATGGCAAACCGCCTGGCACAATTAATTCAATCGGATGGGCATGCTCTGTTCTTGCCAGTAGACCATGGCTATTTTCAGGGTCCTACCAGAAAATTGGAAGAACCAGGTAAAACTATTGAGCCACTCCTGCCTTACGCTGATGCACTCTTCATTACCCGGGGCGTGTTACGTTCGTCAGTCGACCCCAACAACACCAAACCAATTATTCTCAGGGTTTCTGGTGGCACCAGTATGGTCGGAAAAGACCTGGCTAATGAAGGAATTACCACTTCCATGGAGGAGGCTATCCGCCTTAACGCTTCGGCAGTTGGCATTTCTATCTTTGTTGGTAGTGACTACGAGAAAGAGTCGTTATTAAATCTATCAAAGTTGGTTGATGAGGGCGAAAGGTATGGCATACCGGTAATGGCAGTTACTGCTGTAGGTAAGGAGCTTGAGAAACGGGATGCCCGCTACCTCGCCTTAGCCAGTCGTATTGCTGCTGAGTTAGGGGCACGTGTGGTGAAAACCTACTGGTGCGAGGATTTTGGCAGGGTAGTAACGGGTTGCCCCGTTCCAATAGTTATGGCTGGTGGGCCCCATGTTGATACTGAGCTTGAAGTGTTTGAGTTTGTCCATGACGGTATGCAAAAAGGTGCTAGAGGAGTGAATCTAGGAAGGAATGTCTGGCAAAATGATTTCCCGGTAGCGATGATTAAGGCAATACGTGCCATTGTTCACCAAAATGCTATCCCAAAAGAGGCTCAAGAGTTATATGATAGCGAGAAACAGAAGTAATAGAATGCGCGTTGCAATGTGGTATAGCAACCGAGACGTGCGGGTGGAGGAAGTGCCGACCCCGCGAATCGGTTCTGGTGAACTGCTGATGCGTGTAGAGGCTTGTGGCATCTGCGGTAGTGATGTGATGGAGTGGTACCGCCTTGACCGGGCTCCCCTGATACTGGGTCATGAAATCGGCGGCCAGATTGTGGCTGTGGGGGATGGAGTGGAGCACTACAAAGAGGGTGACCGGGTATCAGTAGCGCATCATGTCCCTTGCAACACATGTCATTATTGCCTGAGTGGTCATCACACTGCTTGCGATACTCTCCACCGGACGAATTTTGACCCTGGTGGCCTTGTTGAATATGTTCGGTTGCCAGCCATCAATGTAGACCGTGGGGTGTTCCTGCTGCCTGACCAAGTATCATTTGAAGAAGCGACGTTTATTGAGCCTTTAGCCTGCGTGCTGCGTGGGCAACGGCTGGCGCACATGCAGCCAGGCAACAGCGTCCTTGTCATCGGCAGTGGTATTGCCGGGCTGCTCCACATCCAGCTAGCCCGCATCCTGGGGGCAGGTCGGATAGTAGCGACAGACATCATTGACTACCGGCTACAGGCAGCTCGCCGGTTTGGGGCTGATGCTGTGCTCAATGCTGATAAGGACTTGCCCGCTTGGCTGCGCCAGGTCAACCAAGGTCGCCTAGCTGACCTGGTTATAGTGTGCACCGGCGCCACATCAGCCATTATCCAAGCTTTACAATCTGTGGAACGTGGGGGCACTGTTCTCTTCTTTGCGCCAACAAATCCCGGCATTACCATTCCAATTTCAATCAATGAGCTTTTTTGGCGTAACGAGATAACACTTACTACCTCCTATGCTGGCAGCCCAGCTGATTATGCCACGGCGCTTGAACTAGTCCGGGCGCACAGTGTGCCTGTGCGCGAGATGATTACTCATCGCTTAGGTCTGGCAGAAACAGGTCTAGGCTTCCAGCTCGTCGCTGATGCCCAAAATTCCATTAAAGTGATTATTGAGCCTCAGAGGTAGCAAACATCCTAAGAGCCCACTTGGAATCAGAGAAGATAACGTTAGAACGCCCACCTTTTGCTCAAATGAGATAAGATGCGATTAGTAGATTGAATAAAGTGAAAATGACAAGTTTTTTGGGTAGAGAAGTATGAACCACTGATATCACCGTAGTGCCTTTTGCTGCCACTTTTCCAGGCGTGTTCATTGCATATTATCCTGCGGCAAAACAAGAGAGAAATAGACACAGAACTGAAGAAATAAAGGCTGAAAGCAAAAGTGACAAGGGGGGCGGAAGCTATTTCCTAACCTGGACTACCGCTAACGACTTTAATAGGTAAATAACCCGGCAGCTCTCTTCCAGAGTGGTAGTGCAATTATGGGCTTCCTCGAGTAGCTGACCGGTCGCAAAGCTACCATGACCATGAACCATAACAATTCGGCATTGCCTTAATGCCTGAGCAATTATATTAGCTAGCCCTCCTGATCTTACTTCCATATGCCAGCCGAGGACTGGAACCCGGCCTACTATGGCCAGACCTTCAGTATCATTAGGGACAAGCTCAGTTTCAGTTAGCGATAGAGCAATGGCATGTGGCGAGTGGGCATGAACAATGGCTGACGCCGAGGTTTGTTGATAAATGGCGCGATGGACAGCTAATTCAGTTGAGGCTAGTGGCGTGTTCCGGTCATTCTTATTTATCCCGGTTTCAATCAAATCATGCTCCCCCAGGCACCCGAGCCGGCTACCACGGCGAGTAATGATTATCCGCTCTCCCAGCCTGATGCTCAGATTACCACTGTGAGAAGAGACAAGCCCCTGAGCAAACAGGTCATGACCTACAGCCTGAAATTGAGCTAAAATCACAACTCTTCCCCCATCAGTTCCCACTCCACGACTGCTGCCAGTTTATACTCAATTGTTATTAAAAATCAAGTCCACTGCCGTCCGGCAGTAATCACCATAGATCTCATCATCGTCCGCAAACTACCTCTTTGACCAATGTCAAATCTTCGTTCTTGGGTCAATAGCCTATTGACGAAGGGTTACCCTGCCTCTTCCGGCTCCGTCCCAGCCGAAGATACCGCCAAGGCTTCGTTCAACTTCTGCATTAATCGGGATTTACGACGGGCGGCATTATTAGGGGGGATAACCCCTTTCTCCGCGGCTTTATCCAAAGAACTAATGGCCACTACCACCGCTCGCCTGGCCAACTCAAGCTCACTGGAAAAGATAAGCTTCTCCGCCTTGGTTATGTTAGTTTTGCACAGGCTACGAACAGACTTGTTGCGCAACCGCTTTTTTTCCGCCACCCGTGCCTTCTTTTGAGCTGATTTAATAATTGGCAATACTTACCTCCCTCCTTAGGTTTTATCGGATAATCCCAACTGTGTTGCCGAGGCAACTTTGATTGCCTCGCCCCCGACCCTGCTGACACTCGTCACCCCCCGAGTTCCATCAACTTTCACCAGAAGCCGACTTAGCTGGGCCAGGCCCGTCGTCTCAAACGTAAAATACAGAGTGATGGTATTGTCGTCATGATTTGCGGTGCTAGCGGCGATAATATTAACCTTCTCCTCAGCCATAATCGTGGTGATATCACGAATTAGCCCCACCCTATCCCAGGCTTCAACCTGAATACTAACTGGGTAAAGCGAATCGGTCTGCTGCCACTGCACTGGAATCAACCTATCCTTCTCATCCTCATGAACCATATTGTAGCAATCCTGACGATGTATTGCCACCCCTCGGCTGCGAGTGACATAGCCCACGATCTTATCGCCAGGCACTGGACGACAACATTGGGCTACCTGGGTCAGCAAATCCCCGACACCAAGCACCTGAACCGCTGATACCGTTGGCCTGGGTAGTGTAACTACCGGCACAACCTTAGGTTGCTCCTGCTGGGCGGCTAGCTTCAGGGCAATCTGATGGGTAGTAGTACCCCCGTAACCAATAGCTGCCAAGAAGTCGTCCAGACTATCATATTTGAATAGCTTCGCCAACTCCTCTCGCTCAATGTGTTTTAGGCCCAGATGCTGCAGCTCTTTCTCCAAAAGCTCCCGACCCCGCTCAATATTCTCCGTCCGCTCTTGCTTCTTAAACCATTGCCGTATTTTTGCCGTGGCGTGAGATGTCTTGATATAACCTAAATGGGGATTGAGCCAATCTCGGCTCGGCCCCCGAGACCGCTTGGCAGTGATAATCTCGACTACGTCACCATTACTTAACTGAGAGGTGAGTGGCACCAGCCGACCATTAACTTTGGCTCCAATACAGCGGTCTCCTACCTCGGTATGGACTCGGTAAGCAAAATCAAGGGGGGTTGACCCTTTGGGCAAATCCTTTATCTCACCCTTGGGCGTGAACACAAAGACCTGGTCAATAAATATATCCGTCTTCACTGATTCCAGGAACTCTTCCGCCCCACTGAGCTCCCGGTGCCAGTCAATTAGTTGGCGCAGCCAAGCTATCCGCTCCTCAAAGTGTATATCCGTCTTTTCACCCTCTTTATAGCGCCAGTGAGCCGCCATCCCATATTCAGCGATGTAACGCATTTCCCGGGTGCGAATCTGGACCTCAAGCGGAAATGTATCCAGGCACATTACCGTGGTATGGAGCGAGCGATAGCCATTTGGCTTGGGGTTAGCAATAAAGTCGTTAAACTCACCAGGGAAGGGATGCCACAAGCTGTGGATAACACCCAGAGCACCGTAGCAATCGGGAACAGTACTAACCAGTACCCGGAGAGCCAGAAGGTCATGTATATCATCAAAGTCTTTCCCCATAGCCGAATATTTCTGCATCTTTTGGTAGATACTGTAGATATGCTTTGGTCTGCCTGATATCTCCGCTCTGACACCAACCCGGTCAAACTCAGTACTTAAAATCTGAATTACTTGGGCTATTAAGCCCTCCCGCTGGATATGCCGGGCAGCAACTCGGTTATCAATCTGGCGATATTTACGCGGCTCCAGATAACTGAAGGACAGGTCTTCTAGCTGCCACTTTAGCTCCCATATTCCCAGCCGGTGAGCCAGCGGAGCATATATCTCCAGGGTCTCCTGGGCAATACTGCGCCGTCTTTGTGGTGGTAACGCACCTAACGTACGCATATTATGCAGTCTATCTGCCAGCTTGATAAACACAACGCGGAGGTCCTCAGCCATCGCTACCAGCATTTTCCTGAGGTTCTCCGCCTGCTGTTGCCTAGCCGCCACCTCACCTGGAGCCTGCCACGAGAGCTTGCCCAGCCTGGTAGTACCGTCAACTAGTTTACTTACCTCAGAGCCAAATCTGGCTTCAATCTCCGAAACAGGTATCCCGCAATTCTCGGGAACATCATGCAGCAGGGCGGCGGCCAAAGAGGTAGCATCAAGCTGAAGTTCAGCCAAGGTCAGTGCTGTTTCTAGTGGGTGCTCTAGATAGGGCCCCCCTGACTTACGCACCTGCCCCTGATGAGCCTTGGCAGCAAAATTGTAGGCCTTTTTCACCAGAGCTACTTTCTCTGATGGCAGATACTCTCGAACTTTCTCTATAAGACGACTAGAACTCATCCCCTCATCACCAGCTTAAGATTATACCTTCAGTATAGCGTAGCCGTCTTTCTGATGCAAAAATTTAGCCCCACAAATAGAGTAGTACGCCTGGGGCGACAGTTCTCGAACTTTTCTTTGAGCAGAAGCACCTGATTCCAGCTTTACAGCAGTTGCTTATCGCCTATTCGAGATCCACGGCATAAGTTTAGGCAACTATCCCCAGAACGCAAGTAACTATACAATTGAAAATATAATACTATTACTAAAGTAAGTATATTATAAGTGTTGACAAGATGGTATAATGTGGTATACTTACAGCTTGCTATGGTATACTATAGTTAGATAAGGGTATACTGGGTATACCGTATGTGGAGGGAGATAGGATGGAAGCCAAAGGGTATGTGGTTCTGACATATCAATTCCGCAAAGAAGGCAGACGTTGGCTAGCACGCTGTGAAGAACTTGGTACTGCGGTCTTTGGTCGTTCTTTGCCAGAAGCCGATAAAATACTAAATGAAGCCGTATGGCTTCATTTGAATACTTTAGAAGATGTTGGTGAGCGAGAACAATTTTTCAGGGAAAACAATATATGTTTTCACAGCGTTAAGCCTAAGCATGATGTTATGGTTTGTATTCCGCTAAGACAAGATATATTTATCCATCCACATGTTCAGCGTATTCCGGCACTCAGTCTATCTTGAGTTAGATTCCGTACTTATTGACTAACTCTAATAAGCCCTTTCTACCAATTCCTGTCTGTTTTCGCCCCAGTATATCTGAAAGAGTGCCATTAGGAATGATTGCTCTGGTATCTTGAACAATGGTAATCCTAGTGCGACCACTGACAACTTTAATTAAAGCAACACCATGACGGGTACGGCGACGGGTTATCCAACCATCCCTCTGTAGAAGTTTGATTAATTTCTTACCGCTTATAGCTGGAA
>SDBV01002914.1_pt1 | contig 25522 bp, 19 predicted proteins | sample 2277081 | NCBI WGS metagenome assembly SDBV01 (sample SAMN10402039, study PRJNA504765) | marine sediment metagenome | isolation source: marine sediment core GS10_PC15, 223 cmbsf | place: Arctic Ocean: Southern Knipovich Ridge | collected 2010 | reverse complement strand
GAGGTGCTCGGTGTAATCGCGGTATACTTGAAAATCCCGTTTCCGATTACGACCGAGAGCCGCAGCTGGTTGCGCCTCGTGGCGGATCAGACCGCCGCCGCGATCTCCAACGCCCAGGCCTTCGACGAGATCGAGCGTCTGAAGAGCAGGCTCGAGCTCGAAAACGCTTATCTCCGGGAGGAGGTTCGTGAGACGTCCGCGTTCGATCGTTTGATTGGCCAGAGCGACGCGCTCGCCAAGGTGAGGCAACAGATCGAGCTGGTCGCGCCCACCGATGCGAGTGTGCTCGTGCTGGGTGAAACCGGAACGGGCAAGGAGCTGGTGGCCAGGGAGATTCACGGAAGCAGCCTGAGAAGAGACAGGCCGATGATCAAGGTCAACTGCGCCGCCATTGTGCCCGAACTCTGGGAGAGTGAGTTCTTCGGACACGTGAAGGGCTCGTTCACCGGGGCTGTCAAGGACAGGTCAGGGCGGTTCGAGCTGGCCGACGAGGGGACCCTGTTCCTGGATGAGGTCGGAGAGATCCCGCTGGAATTGCAAAGTCGCCTGCTTCGCGTGTTGCAGGAGGGCAGTTTCGAAAGAGTGGGCGATGAGGTGACGCGAAGGGTGGATGTGAGAATCATCGCCGCGTCCAATCGCGATCTGGAGCGCGAGATCAAGGAGGGGCGGTTCAGACGGGACCTTTTTTACCGGCTCGCGGTTTTTCCCGTGACGGTTGCGCCTCTGAGAGAGAGGCCCGACGATATTCCCCAGCTGGCCGCACATTTCATCGCAGTAGCGCAGCGCAAGATGAATAAAAAAGGTTTTGAACTCACCCGCGAAGGACTGCGCCGGCTCATGGATTATGAATGGCCGGGCAACGCGCGGGAGCTTCGAAACGTGATCGAGCGCGCCATGATAACGGCCAGGGACGGCAAATTGGAATTCAACACTTCCGGGTATTCGGACGGGACAGGGCGAGAGCATGCGGGTGCGCGGACGCCGCGTTCGAACGACGGTCCGGGCCGGATCCTGACCATGACGGAGATCGGGCGGCTGGAGGAAGACAACATTCGGGCCGCGCTCTGCCGCACCTCCGGGAAAATCTACGGGCCCGGCGGGGCCGCCGAGCTTCTGGGAATGAAACCCACCACTCTGTCGTCCAGACTGATCAAGATCAAAAAGGTTCATCCGGGAAAGTGAAGACCTTATTGAAGCCCGGAGGGCTTGCGCGAAAGCGCATCGTTGCCGCAGCATTTATGCTGCGGGGCGCAGCCTATTCCTCTGGCGTGAGTTCGGAAGAAGCGATCGGAAAGGCGAGTGCTTCGGTTAAAACGAAAGCTGCCTGGAGATACGATGTCGGGCAGAGTGGAAAGCACTCCTTGCAGCTATTGCACTCCTTCAAGGCGATTTCCGGGATGAAACTTATCTCCCGTTTTGGTCCATTGTTGACAAATCCAATAGCATTTTTCTTCACGACCTCGGCACAGTATCTGACACATAGCCCACAAAGAATGCAAAACGAGGACTCTTTTTCAAAACGGCCCCTGTCTGCCCCATACTCCCCCGCCAAATCTTGCAATTCCACGGAATCCGGAGCATGCGCCAGCAGAAACTCCAAAATCAATTTGCGAATTTTATCTACCTTTTCGGATCTGGTTCTTACTACCAAATCCTGCGCCACCGGGTAAAGGCAGGCAGCAACGGTTTTTGTCCAGCCGCGAACTTCTACTTCTACCGTGCAAATTCGACACCCACCATAAGGTTCCAATTTCTCGTGGTGACAGAGCGTAGGAATAAATATGCCGGCACTTTGGGCTGCCTGCAGAACGGTCATCCCCTCCGTTGCTTTGACTTCTTTTCCATCTATCTGTAAAAGGATTTCACTCATCTCTATTATACTCTCTCTGACTACAATTCTTGCTTCATTGCCGTGTGTATTTCATCTACTTGATGTTTGCCTCATACTCATCTTTGAAGTAGCGTAGCGAGCTTTTTAGCGGGTCAGAAGCAGTTTTTCCCAAAGCGCACAAAGAGGCCGCTCCAGTTACCTCGGATATCTCCTCCAGAAGCTCGATGTCGCCCTCTCTTCCTTTTCCTTTACTAATATTGGTCACAATCTTGAGCATCTGCCTGATGCCTTCGCGGCATGGGACGCATTTACCGCACGACTCATTAGTGAGGAAGTCGAGGAAAAACCGGGTTACTTCGACCATATTGGTATCTTCATCCAATACCAACATGCCGCCTGCTCCTATCGGAGCTCCCAGTTTTGCAAGCTCATCAAAATCCAGAGGGGTGTCGATGAGACTCTCGGGAATAGAACCTCCCATAGGTCCTCCAAAGTGAACCGCTTTGAGTTTCTTTCCGTTTGGGATTCCACCGCCAATGTCGTAGACAATCTCTCTGAGCGTGGTACCAAAAAGAACTTCTACGACCCCTGTATTAACTATATTACCTGATAAGGATATAAGTTTTGTTCCCTTGCTCCGCTCTGTCCCGATACTGGCATACCACTCAGAGCCCTTGTTGATTATCTGGGGCACGTTGGCCCAGGTTTCCACATTGTTCAGGTTACTCGGCTTTTCCCAAATACCACTTACCGAGGTGCGAATATATTTGGGTCTTGGCTCCGGGTTCTTTCCTTCTATTGACCTCATCAATGCGCTGGACTCGCCGGAAACGAATATCCCGATATCAAGATGCACCTCAACATTAAAGTTGAAGCCGGAGCCAAGGATACTTTCACCCAAAAATCCGTATTCCTCCGCCTTGGCGAGGGCAATATCAATATTATTTTTTAATTGAGGAGTGTCATGACGGGTGTAGATAAATCCTTGATGTGAGCCGATAGCATAGGCGCCGATTATCAAGCCTTCCAGAACGCTATGCGGATTTGCCGTAAAGATGGCTCTGTCCATAAACGCCCCGGGCTCCCCTTCATGACCGTTGACGATAACATACTTTTCTTCCCCGGGGGCATTACGGGCAGTCTCCCACTTCAAACCGGCAGGGAACCCACCACCGCCCCGGCCGCGCAAGTTGGCTTTCTTTACTTCTTCGAGGACCTGCTCGGGGCTCATCTCAAAAAGTGCCTTGGATAAAGCAGAATAACCACCACCGGCCAGATAGTCATCGATGCTCTTGGGATCAATCTTGGTGTTATTGCTGATAAGGTGCCGCGTCTGGTTCTTGTAAAAAGGTATTTCAGACTGATGTGCTGTTTTTTCGCCGGTATTTGGGTCAGTATAAATCAGGCGGTCAACCACTTTCTTCCCAAGCACAGTCTGAGAGATAATTTCCGGGACATCCTCCGGCGTCACCTCCAAATAACAGATCTCTTCAGGATAGATGACCACGATAGGCCCTTTTTCACAAAAGCCATGGCAGCCGGTTGCTCTAACATTAACTTTGGTCTGTAAATCTTGTTTGTTGATTTCTTTTTCAAAGGCGGCGACAACCCCGTCGCTACCGAGGCCGTGACAGCCCGCTCCCGTACATATCGCGATACTGGGCTTATCGGGGCCTCTTTTTGACAAGATACCCTTCCTGAGCTCTTCCAATTCAGCAGCCGAATTTATCCTTGGCATGATCTTCCCTTACTTATACTTTTTCAACACGTCTTCTACCTTGGCGGGTGTCATCCTGGCGTGATGCTTCCCATCGACCATTATCTCCGGTCCCAAGTTACAGCAACCGAGACAGTTGCCGCTCTCCAGGCTGAACTTCGAATCAGAGTCCGTTTCACCAGCTCTGATTCCGATCAGGTCTTGAACCTTGTCGAGGAGACGGGTCGAACCACGAACATGACAGGAACTGCCCATGCATACGTGAACTTCATGACGTCCTTTGGGAACCAAACTGAAGGTTTTATAAAAGGTAGCTATTTGCATTACCCGACTCAACGGTACTTCCAGCTTATCACTGACCTTGTCCAATGCTTCTTTCGGAAGCCAATGATTTTCGCTCTGAATCTCCATTAATACATGAATCAGCGAACTGGCCTTGCCCTGATGTTTATTTATAATCTGATCGATTTTCTGGTTATCCATGGCTGCTGTCCTGACTTTCTTATTTCTTTCCCTTATCCCGTGCCTGCTCTTTCATCCCAGGCGGCAACAATGAGGTTCTGGCTTTCATCGAACCTGACTAATCCTTGCCTCGCTGAAACATTGAGGTGTCTTGCTACTTCAGACGGGTTAATGCCCAAAATCTCGGAGATTTTTCCAGCCGAAAGAGGTCTTTCTTGCAGGAGAGCCATAATTTGGCTTATTGCCAATTTGTCTGCAATCAAGTCATTAAATAACCTGTTTACCTCGTCGCTCTTCCAGAATTTGGTATACTCTTCTTCCGATCTCACAGGTACCCTCAACCGTTCTCTTTCCACCAGCTTGATGTAGGGGACCAATTTTCTGGCTGCTTCAAGTTTGAACTTCAATTCATTTTTGTTTATTCCTTCGGCCTCGCCAAGTGGTCCCAACTCCTTGACCTTCTTGGTGAAATTATTGATAACTTCGGCCAAAAGGTTCCCATCACCACTAGACATAAATTCGATACTTAGCCTTTCTGGATTCAGGCCTATGTGTTCCATTATTTTTCTACATAGATATGTATTACTTAATGCATCGTAATTTCCATGAGTGGTATAATTGCATTCATTTAACCGACAACCACCAATAAGCACTCCGTCCTGTCCATTTGAGAAGGCCCTGAGAATAAACTCCAGGTCCACTCTGCCGGAACACATGACGCGAAGAAGCCTGATTTCACTTGTATACTGTAGCCTGGAAACTCCAGCCATATCTGCAGCACCGTATACTCACCAATGGCAAATAAAACCCAATATTTTTGGCCTGAATTCAAGACCTGTACTCATCGTTTTACCTCCCCTCCATTATGCGTGCCCAATCAAGGCATCTTCCGGCTTTCGTCCTCGTACACGACCTCGGCTTACCCCGCGTAATACCTCGCCCGCGTTCTGCGGGCGCGCACGAAATCTGCCCCAATTGGCCTCGCATGTAATTGGCCGCGCCTATATTTTGTCTGGTTAAACATGAATTAAATTTTCAGTCGCCGCATCAATTTGGCTGAAGATCTCTTCATCGGTGAAGTGCTTCAGCACAATGGCATTTGTTGGACATTTTGCGTTACAGACACCGTCTCCCTTGCAGAGAACGGGGTTCACCCGGGCCTTTTTGCCTTTTGGCGTATCAACAAACTCTATCGCGCCATATGTACACGCTGTAATACATGCCCCACACGATACGCAATCGTTCTCTCTTACCTCGCAAACAGAGCCGGAGGCTGTGACTGTATCGTGTGACAGAAGCGTTATGGCCCGGCCGGCAGCGCCATAAGCCTGGTTAATGGTTTCCTGTATATGCTTGGGATAGTGAGCCGTTCCACAAAGATAGACACCATCTGCAGCAAACTCAACAGGCCTTAATTTGACATGGGCTTCTTTGAAAAAACCATCCGGGCTCAAAGTGACCTTGAATAATTTGGCTATTTCATTGGTTCCTGCGGAGGGAACGACAGCGGCAGCCAAGGAAAGAATATCGGCATCTAATTCAAGCCGTTGACCCAAAATAGGATCGGGGACGGTGACCCGAATAACAGGCTTGCCGTCCTCTTCGGTAGCTTCCACCTGGGGCTTGTCATCCGGCTCATAACGGATGAACTTTACATCTTTCTCTGACGCTTCCCGGTAAAAATCCTCTTTGAACCCATAGGTTCTCATATCCCGAAAGAGAATGTAGATGGCCATCTGGGGGTTTATCTCTTTTAGTTTCAATGCGTTCTTGATGGAATGGCTACAACAAACCCGACTACAGTAGTTTCTGTCTTCGTTTCTACAGCCGACACATTGGATCATCACCAGGCTCTCGGCATTAACTACTTTTTCGTCGCCCTTCGCGATCTGCTCTCCCAGCTCAACCGAGGTAAGGACCCTGTCGTCTTCTCCGTAAAGGTATTCGGTGGGTTTGTATTCGTCGGCACCAGTAGCGAGGATGGCCGCGCCATGCTCTATCTTGTTGACTCTTCCTTCGGATTCCACAGTGGTTACGAAATTCCCCACATAACCGGAAACGTCGGTGATGGCGGCTTCATGAGATACGTGTATCAAGGGGTGCTGATAAACCTTGCGTATGACATCACGTAAATATGATTGAACATCCAACCCTTCCAGGGTGGTGGGAATTCTTCTCGCCATCCCCCCAAGGTCGGTATCCTTTTCCACCAGGCAAACTTCATGTCCCTGGTTGGCAATGGAGAGCGCACAAGTCATGCCGGCTATGCCGCCGCCGACCACCAGGGCCGTCTTGTTTACCGGTAGATCAAATTCCTGTAGTGGCTCCAAATGGCGAACTCGTGCTACAGACATTCGTATGATATCCTTTGCCTTTTCAGTGGCATCTTCCTTTTGCTTGGAATGGACCCAGGAGCAATGCTCTCTGATATTGGCCATCTCCAAGTAATATTGATTGAGTCCCGCCTCCCGAAGTGTGTCCCGGAATAACGGTTCAAGGGTTCTGGGGGAACAGGCCGCGATAACCACTCTATTGAGCCCTTTTTCCTTTGCCAGATCTGTTATTTCCTTGGCAGAGTTCGTGGCACATGAAAACAGCTGTTCCTGGGCGTAGACAACATTGGGCAGGGCCAGGGCATCTTCAACCGCGGAAGGAACATTTACCACGCTTCCGATATTGGCTCCACAATGACACACAAAGACGCCTATTTTGGGTTCCTCTTTTGAGACATCTTTTTCCGGTGGATATTTCCGTTCTCTGGCCAGCTTCCCTCGCCTGTAGTCAAGGAATTCACCACATTGGGCGCCGGCCCCGCTGGCGGAAAAAACCGACTCGGGGATGTCAGTAGGACCCTGGAAGGCTCCGCTTACAAAGATCCCGGGCCTGGTGGTCTCCATGGGATTTTCATTTTTTGCTTTGTTGAATCCGTGTGGATTGAGTCCGATTCCGAACTTCCCGGCCAGATCCTCATTATCAGCAGGAGGATTCAATCCAATGGACAATACCACCATATCGAATTCTTCTTCTTTTACGCCGTCGTTGTTCGTTGCATACCTTACAACTACATTCTTACTTTCCGGGATCTCTCTTGTTATTGATGTGTAGCTTCTAATAAACCTAACCCCGGGAAGTTGTTCTGCTCTCTGGTAGTACCGTTCAAAATCCTTGCCATGGGAACGAATATCGTTATGAAATACTGTACACGCCGTCTCTGCTTCATGATCTTTTGTCAGGATCACCTGTTTCTGGGTATAGGTGCAGCATACGCCTGAACAATAACTGTTGCCGCCCTCGATAACCTGTCTGGAACCGACGCATTGAATCCAGGCTATTTTTTTGGGATGCTTCTTGTCGGAAGCGCGCAGTACCTCACCTTCGTATGGCCCGGTGGCGGATAGCAGCCGCTCGTAGTCCATACTGGTAACCACGTTCTGCATCTTTCCGTAGCCATATTCATCTATCACCCTGGGATCAAATGGCTCAATGCCGGAAGACAGAATTATCGTCCCTACATTCACCTCTACCCTCGTAGTCGTTTGTTTGAAATCTATGGCGCCGGTCTTACATACGCCCCTGCAGATGTCACACTTTCCGTCTTTGAGGTAGAGGCAACCTTCATCAATGTATGCGACGAGGGGAATTGCCTGGGAGAAGTATACATGGACGGCCTTGTTATCGGATATTTCCTGGTTGAATTGATCGGGGTACACCTTGGGGCAGTATTTTGTACAGGTCCCACAACCCGTGCATTTGTCCTCATCGATGTATCGGGGCTTCCTGGTCAGAGTAACCCTGAAGTCCCCTGCTTCCCCTTCCACATTGTCAACGTCCGTGTATGTCAGAACCTCTATATTTGGATGCCGGCCGACCTCGACCAGTTTGGGCGAGAGTATTCACATGGAGCAGTCATTGGTGGGAAAGGTCTTGTCAAGCTGGGCCATATGGCCGCCGATGCTCGGTCCTTTCTCAACCAGATAAACCTTGAAACCGGCAATGGCAAGATCAAGAGCGGCTTGAATACCGCTGATCCCCCCACCGACGACCATTACATCTCCAAAATTTCCCTCAACTGGCACGTTTTCCACTTCTCTTGGTCCTTTGGCCACGCCTGGAGCGTATTTGAACACGTATGCTTTTCAATTTCCTAGATCACTTCCGCTACAATTTCAGTGATATCTTTAACCTCTAAAACTTCTTCATACTCCAGGTTCAGCCTGCTATCTTCGAACATGGTGATGCAGTATGGGCAGGCGGTCGCAAGCACTTCGGCCCCAATCACTTTGGCCTGTTCCAATCTGAGATCGGAGAATCGCTCTCCCTTTGGCGTGTCCATCCAGACTCTGCCGCCGCCCCCGCCGCAACAGAGGCTATCCTGGCGCGAATCGGGCATCTCAATCAGTTCGAGACCGGGTATCTTCTTCAGAACTTCTCGGGGCTCGTCGTATACGCCGTTGTGTCTCCCCAGGTAACACGGATCGTGATAGGTCACTTTTTTTCCATACTCGCCAGTGATCTCGAGTCTTCCCTCCTTGATAAGCTCGAATATTAATTGGGAGATATGAACGACCTCGAAGCTCACCATGAATTCGGGATACTCGTTTTTAAAGGTCTCGTAGCAATGAGGGGAAGAAACAATCATCTTCTTTACCCCATTATCAATAAATGTCTTGATGTTCTCCCTGGCCAGGCTTTTAAATACGTCCTCACTGCCTGTCTTGCGGACGCTCTCTCCGCAGCAACTCTCCTTTGTGCCCAATATTCCGAAATCGACCCCTGCCTTATTGAGGATATTGGCCGTGGCGGTGGCCACCTTTTTCAATCGCGGGTCATAACTGAGGTAGCAGCCCACGAAATACAAGGCTTCCATACCCTCGGTGAACGGTTTCACAGACAGGCCTTTTGCCCAATCAGCCCGTTTTTCCCGTTCTTCATGCAAGGGGTTTCCCTCGGTGCGAAGGCTTGCCCTGACGGCCACAGCAGAACGGACAGACGCCGGGAAAACATCATAGTTGGAAGCAAGTTTGCGCAAGGACACTCCGAGATCTATTTGTTTGACTCCCCGTGGGCATTTCTCGGGACAGTTTCCACAGGTCGTACAACGCCAGATGTCTTCGCTTTCAATCTCAGTCAAACCGAATGTAGCCTCTCGGATAATCTTGCGCATGCTGAAATCTCTGACCCTGTTCCACGGGCAAACAACATCACATTTTCCGCATTGATAGCATAAGTTGAAGACCTCTACGCCAGCCTCCTTTATCTCATCTATTACTTCCTGGAAGGGGGCTACTGTTTCCTCAGTTTTCATGAATCAGGCCTTCTTTGTCATCCGGGCAACGGCATCCATTATCTTCTGCAATCCATGTTGGTTTGCCAGTGATTCCAATCCTATCTCTATCTCCTCCCGCTTCTCTTCTTCTTCTTCTTCGACTTCCTCTTCCCGCTCGCAGTAGGTCAGGGCATCAGCCAGGCACCACTGTACACACAGGGGCTCTGACAGTGACGGATCGGATTCGCACATATCGCATTTCAGAGGGAGACCGGAATCGGGTTCTTTGAAAAGATCCCTGGATGGGCAGGAAGCCCTGCAGAAGGCACACTCGTCGTATTCCTTCCCGTCAATCGTGTATTTGTCTCTGCCCGCACACTCGGCCGCAGAATAGTCACCCGCGTATACGGGGACGTAGATGTCTTTTAACGGATCATGAATCACACGAATACGAGACCTCGCCGAATTGCTGCTGCTATATTTCGGCACAGCGTGAAAGGCGGAGCAGATTACCTCACATGCCCGGCAACCATTGCATTTGTCAACATCAATTTTTATTGTCTTGACTGTTTTCTTCTTTTTCTCAGCCTTCACGGTTCACTTCCTCCAATCTACTTCTTCTCTTTTTCGGCCGAAGCCTCCCTGGAAGGAGTATCTTCATCATCTTTCAGGATGCCTCTTTGCATGAAGTCTTCGCTGACGTAATCCAAACCCAATTTATGTAGTGATTCTTCTGTAGGAATACCCTGGCTATTCCATCCCTTGAATTTGTAATATGTATCCAGGAGCTCGGTTTCAAGCTCGGGAAATCTTTTCCTCCAATGGTCCGCTGGAGGCTTCTCATCCGCTCTTCTCATGCCTTTTCTTACATTGACGGCTCGAACCAGCTGCCGGTTCCGCTTGGCTATTTCCGTTAAACTGTCTTTGTCCATTTCGATCCCCGCCGCCGCTGAGATGAACTTTGGTAAATTGTGTATATGATACGGAGGCTTCAGGGGAAATGACGACAAACCGGCACACATCCCGAGTGAGTCATCGATGTAGTGCATCTGCTCTTGCCAGTTGACAATTTCACAAGTTGCTTCAGGAGGTGGGTAATGTGGGATCGATTTTTCTCCGCGTTGTTCCCACTCCACGAAATATCCCTTGAACTTCTCATCGGGAACGTGGGGCCAATCCCTTACAAACTCTTCTCTTTCCTCTCTTGTGGCAAAAGGCGCCTGGGGGAAATTCCCCTCGATTTGGGTAATGTTTATCTTCTCGCCGGTAGAATACATGAGGAAATAAATGGGATTCAGCATTCCGAGCTTGAGAGGCAATTGCTCATGTTTCTTGATATTATTGTGAGCATATTCCTGTGCGCCGTTGCCAATCTGTTCGGCCGCCCAATGAGTTCCATTGGCCAGAACATCTCCTATTCCCTCCCGCCGGACAATCCTGTCGAGCAACCAGTAGAATCTTCCCTCGTTATCGTCGGGCATTCCGGGGAAGTCCTTGTCGGTTAAAATTCCGGCTTCCAATAGCTCAAGTGCGAAGGCCATAACCTGCGGGGCCGAGAATCCATCAACTCCGTATTCCGTAGCACTTTGAGCTATTCTCAAACCAAATTCCAGGTCTGACATGGCCCCCATTGTATAAGTGAGCTTCGAGAAGCACTTCATCATGTATGTCGGAAGTCCCGGGACGGAAATTGTCGCCCCGCATTTCATTGGACAGTTATAACAACTAATTAGCCGCGTCCGCATACTCTTCATAGTCTGCGTCCACTTCTCCGCGACTTCCTCGGTCCAAAACCCTTTTCTGCGCAGACGGGAATTTCCCCACATGAAATTTTCAGTGTGCCACTTCTCATCATGCACAACCATCTCTTGAGGCGACCCGAGCCCGGCCAAAATGGGCATTACTCCCGGAATTGGATTTCCATCGCGGGCTTTAATATAGTCCAGAACACCGTTGCAAAGCTCAATGAATTCGGCCGGTTTGGCAATATGAACGTCCTTTGTTCCACGAACAGCTATCGCCTTTACCCCTTTGTCACCCATAACGGCTCCGATTCCGCCACGGCTGGCGCTGGATCTGCCCTGCTCGATGGAAGCAAAATAGACCCTGTTTTCGCCGGCCATACCAATAGCAGCCACCTGGGCTTTCGGCTCCTTCAACTCCTCTTTGATGAGTTCTGCGGTTTCAATGGAGCCTTTACCCTGCAAATGGGAGGCATCACGTATTTCTACCTTGTCATTGTTTATCCACAAATAGACAAGATCGGGGGACTTGCCGCGAAGGATCACCTTGTCATAACCGGCATGCTTCAATTCCGGCGCCCAGAACCCCCCCATCATTGAATATGCCATTAACTTGGTCTGAGGAGAAAAGGTAGAAACAATGGTGCGATTACAACCGGGAGCAGGCGTGCCACACAAAAGACCGGTGCTGAATATGAGTAGATTTTCAGGAGAAAAGGGTTCGGCTTCAGGGGGAACCCTGTCCCACAATATCTTGGCGTTAGTGCCTAGACCTCCCAGATAAAGTTCAGTCAGCTTCGGGTCGGTTGCCACCCGCTCAATGTTTCCTCTGGATAGATCAACTTCCAAATTAAACCCTGTCTCTGCGAACCTCATTTTTTCCCCTTTTTAATTTGCCTGAATCCGTTTTTTTCGGCCGGTCTCAGCGGAAAAGAAACTGACCAGAAATCAATTTTGGTCAGTATTCCATAAGCCCGAGCAAACTGCAAGGGAAGAAATTTCCTAGTTCACCCGAGAAAAACGCTAGTGGTTAGTGCTCAACCGGGGCTGCAAGCAAAAAGAAGGACGGGTTTCCGGATCCTGAGTCGTGCAATACCTGTCATTGAACCCTTCTTCCGGGCGTTATTTCATTACATTATGTGGCTTGTGCGCTTTTGACTATCATGTAATTTACAAACCAAGACTCATTGTGACAAAGCCCGCTTTGGCGGGGAGAGGAGTAATTGAAATGAGAACAACCGTTGTAGTCTGCTTGTTGGGCGCGCTGGGGCTTTCAGGTTGTGTAAAGAAGGCCGAGTACGACGCCCTGAGCGCGAAGCTCAACGGCATTAATGACTCTCTTGCCGATTCTCAGGCGAACGCTAAATCCATTCAGGAGGCCTTGGTGGCCGCCGAGGCCGAGGTGGACGAGCTGCGAAATCGCATCGAGGATTTGGAGCAACAGCTCGCCGCAGCGCACGTTCGATCCGCAGAGTTGGAGGGTGAGCTGACGGATCTGGTCAAGGACAAAGCCAAGTTGCAGGAATCCTCGGAAAAGCTCAAGGAGGCCCTGGCAGAGCTTGCCAAACGAAAGGCCGCTGCGGACAAGCGAGTAGCAGAGTTTCGGAAGCTTCTGTCAAAGTTCAAGAAGCTCATCGACGCAGGCAAGCTCAAGGTGAGGATGGTGGACGGGCGAATGGTCCTGGTTTTGCCGACGGACATACTGTTCCCTTCCGGCTCCGCCAAGTTGTCGGACGAGGGGAAGGCGGCTATCGCCGAGGTGGCAGCCATCTTGGCCAAGATGCCGGGCCGGAAATTCCAGGTGGAGGGGCATACGGATAACATGCCGATCAAGAAAACCAAGCACAAAAACAACTGGGAGCTCGCCTCGGCGCGGGCGCTGGGCGTGGTCGAGACGATGATCGAAGTCGGAATGAAGGGCAAGGTTCTGAGCGCCGCGAGCTATGGTCAATTCAGGCCGGTGGCAAAGAACAACTCGACCAAGAATCGCGCGTCTAATCGCCGTATCGAGATTGTGCTCGTTCCCGATCTGTCCTTGTTGCCCGGCTTCAAAGATCTTAAAAAGGCAGTCGGCGAAAAATAGTGCCATCGATAAAGCGGACGTCACCGTCAAGGAAGAACTGCGATTCGTGGAGCGAGTGCAAAGGCGGATGCCGCGCCGCTGCCGAGCAACTCGGCTATGACATGACCCTGGTAGACCCGATCGCCCGGTCCTCTCCAGGGATGCGTCAGTGCCCACCCCCCATTTTTGATCACAGGACTTTCGCCGCTTTTGGTCCCTTGATCAGTTGAGCATTGATGTCACGTCCTGCGGGTTTGAGCTGTACTACTACTTCGAAAAGGTCTGATACATGACTGATGGGGGCCGGGATGTCGCCAAGTTGTGAGACGTTGTCTTCTCTGTGAGTCATTACAGTAAACCAAACAGGGAAACCGTGTTTCCCGGCCAGTGCCTTGAGTTCGCTCAATGATGCCTGCTCAGTCTTGTCGAATGGCAATCCGTCTAACAGGACTATTTGTGGAAAGAATATTCCCTGCTCGGTGAGGTCGTTTATACGTTCTTCAAGCCGTTTTGCGCTGAAGTCCTCAATATTAAAGGTCATGATAAAACGGTGGGGAAGGATCGTCTCCCACATAACATTGGTAGTATTTAGCTCGTATTGATCTGATATGCTGTGGAGGACTTCTTCGTACCAGAGACATACCTTTTTTATCGGCTGATCCAGACATATGTGAAGTACGTTTTTCTCTTTGAGCAAGTTGTCCCAGGCCAGATGCATCAGGAAGGAAGTTTTGCCCTCTCCCGCCCTGGCAAGTACTGCTCCGAATTGTCCGTCCGCCAGGAGGTGGCCGGCATCTTCTTTGATAAATTTCAGCGGATTGTTGAGAATTTGATTGCTTTCTGACATATCAAAGACCTTCTTTTTTCCTCTTTATAACCGTTTTATCGCTTTTTTCCCTCGGCAGCTTTTCTTATCAATTCGTCTGCCACGTTTTTGGGCACCTGACGATATGTGGAAAATTCCATGGTGAACTGGGCCTTCCCCTGGGTGCCTGAGCGTAGGATTGTGGAGTAGTCGAACATCTCAGCAAGTGGGACCTCAGCCTCTATTACGCTTGTATTACCTTCATCCTGTGTGCCCAGGATCATTCCTCTTCGCTGGTTAAGTGATCCCATTACAGCTCCCTGGAATTCAGTCGGAGTCTCCACTGCTACCTTCATTATGGGTTCCTGCATGACAGGCTTGGCCTTTCTGTAGCCTTCCAGAAAGGCCCCGCGGGATGCAGCCCGAAAAGCCATGTCGGAAGAGTCCACAGGGTGGGATTGACCGTCGTTGATGACAATTTTTACTCCTGTAACAGGAAAGCCCAACAACTGTCCCTTCTCCATACTTTTTTTGAAACCTTTTTCGCAAGAAGAGATAAACTCCGTGGGGATGGCACCGCCGACTACCCTGTTTTCAAAAACGAAGTCGTCTTTAGCAGGTTCCATGTAGCCGGCTACCCGTCCATACTGACCTGAACCACCAGTCTGCTTTCTATGGAGATAATTGAACGCGGCTTGCCGGGTAATAGTTTCCCTGTATGCGACCTGCGGCATGCCCGTGGTAACATCTGCGCTGTATTCCCTGCGCATTCGCTCAACATATATCTCAAGGTGAAGTTCTCCCATGCCGGAGATGATGGTATCTCCGGTCTCATGGTCAACGTATGCCCTGAACGTCGGGTCCTCTTTGGTAAATCTGGAAAGGGCCTTGGACATTTTGTCCTGGGCCTTGTTGTCCACGGGGGCAATTGCCAGCGAGATAACCGGCTCGGGTATGTGCATGGAGGTCATGCTGTATCTGATTTCAGGAGAGGTGAAGGTATCACCGGACGCACAGTCGACGCCAAAGAGGGCGCCAATATTGCCGGCAGGTATGGAACCTATTTCCTCCATCTGATCTGCATGCATATGTACGACCCTACCGATCCTGACTTTTTGACCGGTTCTGGAATTTACTATTGTGTCCCCCTTGGAGAGGGTTCCCTGGTACACCCTGATGTATGTGAGTTGTCCGTAACGTCCGTCTTCCAGTTTGAACGCAAGGGCCACAAGAGGTTTTGAAAAATCTGTTTCAAGTTTTTTTTCAACTTCCTCATTTTCCATGTCCAGGGCGAAGTTTTCGATATCCATGGGTTGCGGCAGATAATGAGTTACCGCATCGAGGAGGGGTTGGACCCCTTTATTCTTGTACGCTGATCCAATAAATACGGGAGTGAGTCCGCGAGCGAGAGTCCCCTTTTTTATTGCGTCAGTCAAGACGTCTGCCGTGACCGTTTCATTGAGCGCGGCCTCCATGAGTTCATCAGAGAACATTGAAGCAGCGTCAACAAGGCTGTCTCTGCGGGCTTCGGCTTCTGCGCGGAGCCCTTGAGGTATTTCTTCCAAACTTATCTGCTCGCCGCTTGGGCCATCAAAGTACATGGCCTTCATGGAGACGAGGTCCACAACTCCCCGAAAGTCCGATTCAAGGCCTATGGGTATCTGCATTGCAACTGCGTTGTGGTTCAGCTTTTCCCGGAGTTGCTCTATCACACGGAGTGGGTTGGCCCCGCTGCGATCACACTTGTTTATGAAGGCAATACGCGGAACCTTGTATCTGGACATTTGCCTGTCAACTGTAATGGACTGAGACTGCACGCCTCCAACAGAGCAAAGGACCAGTACGGCGCCGTCCAGTACTCGAAGGGCTCTCTCAACTTCGATGGTGAAGTCTACGTGCCCCGGGGTGTCAATAATGTTTATTTCATGGTTCTTCCATTCGCAATAGGTAGCGGCGGAAGTGATGGTTATTCCCCGTTCTTTTTCGAGCTCCATGAAATCCATGGTCGCTCCGACACCGTCCTTGCCTTTTACGTCGTGGATGGCGTGAATTCGTTGGGTATAAAAAAGAATTCTTTCGGTAAGAGTGGTCTTGCCGGCATCAATGTGAGCACTGATGCCGATGTTCCTTACCTTTGTCGGATCTCTATTCATAAAAGCCTCAACTCAAAATTCCGTTCCCCCCTACCTCACTTCACGGAATAATGCATGCGCTTTTTTTCAGGGGGTGTCTCTGGAGGTTTACAGACACTTCACGTAAACCGTGACTCCCAGCGCGACGATCATGAAGACAATACCCATCCAACCGATGACTATTGTCGTCAGGGCCGGGCGCATCTTCGGGTCCTTGATGTGATTTCTCACGCAGTAGATGTTGAGCGCGTACAGCACGGGAGCGCCGGCCTGAGGGCTCAGCACCAGGTGGGATGCGCCAATGCTCGTGGCGGCCAGGAGGATCCCGGGGCCGAACCGCCGCCAGAGGTTGGGTTGCTTCATCGAGGCAGGATTATACCCGCATTACCCGATGTGTACATGTTCGGACCGGCCCTTTGACGGAACGGGAAGTGTTGATTACCTTGGTTTTCTCATGACTGAGATTCTCCGAGCAGAGTTTGAGGAAAGGCAGAAGCGCTGTGTAGAGGCGATGAACTCGACGGGCGTCGATTGCCTGCTCATGCTGCCGGGGAGCAACTTCACGTACTTCACCGGCCTCAAGTTCGTGCGGGAGCGGTACAGGCTGCTCGTGGCCCTGCTGACCGCGAATGGCCGGTTGGTCATTCTGGGAACGGTGTTCGAGGAAGCGAAGATGCGCTCGGGCCCCGGCGAAGCCGAAGTGTATACATGGACCGACGAGGAGAACCATTATTCCCGTCTGGCTGACTGGATCGACGGCGCGTGCAGAGCCTCGCCGAAGATGGCGGTCGAGCTGACCACCAATTACTATCACTACAGGGCCTTTCGAGAGGCGATGCCGCGGGCGCGGTTCGTGGATCCTGTTCCCTGCACGGATCGCCTGCGGGCGATCAAGAGCGAGGCCGAGATAGCCTGTCTTTCGGAGGCGTGCGCCAAAACCTTTTCGCGCATGGAGCAGGTGCCGGAACAGCTCGAAGAGGGAATGACCGAGCGGGATCTCGCAAGGCTCTACGGACCGAGCGCCATGATCCAGTTCGGTCTCTCCACATCGATGCCCAACGAGACGGCGGGTCTGCGGCGGCTCTCGCAAGGCGATTGCATCGTCATCGACGCGGGGGACCGGGTGGAGGGATATCGCTCCGATCTCACCCGGACGTTCTTCTTTGGGGAGCCCTGCGACAGGATGCGGGAGGTTTACCGGGTGGTCGAGGAAGCGGAGACAGCCGCCATTGACGCCGCCGGGCCCGGAGCCCCGGCCGAGGTGATCGATCTGGCCGCCCGTCGGGTTATCGAGAAGGCCGGTTACGGAGACTTCTTTACCCACAGAGGCGGACACGGGCTGGGTCTCGATTTTCACGAGCTTCCGATCTGTGTCGCGGGCAACACCGATCCGCTGGAGCCGGGAATGGTCATCACCGCGGAGCCGGGGATCTATCTGCCCGGGGAATTCGGGATCCGCCTGGAGGACGATATCCTCATAACCCACGACGGCTGCGAGGTGCTGTCAAAAAGAGTGCCGCTGTAGTTGGATTCGAGGTCGGTTCGGCAATACGATGGCGCTGATGAATAAGCAGGATCATCTATTGACCCTCCCGGTCGCGGGGGGGATGGCGGCCGTTGTCATCTCGATCGCGGATGGGATCGCATGCGGGTGCGGGCCTGTGGGAGGTGTTCTGCTGGCGGGACGCGGCGTGGGTCTCGGAGTTCTGCTCGGTGTCATTCTGTGGGCCTGGGAACGCCTGTATACGCGAAACAGTTTCTTCAGCCTGTTGATGTCCATCTTTCTCGCGCTACCCGGGGCCGTGTGGGCCGGATTCCACCTGTCGGGTACGGCGACCCTGAGGGGCCGGCTTCCCGAGCCTCTGATCATCGGTATCGGCGCCGCGATATTGGTTGCGGTGTTCTCGGCAGCCATGTTGCTGAGATTTCGGCTGGCGAGATCGCGACACCCCTGGATTGTATCGATCGCCGCGATTCCCGTGACCGGGCTTCTGTTCTATCTCGGCCGCGCTCTTTGCGATCTTCATATGCCCCTGGCCCTGTGGGCCGCCTTCCTTTCATGGACGGCGCTCGCGCTGACCTTCTGTCCCATCGCCGGCCGCGTTCGTCTCGGACCGGCCAAACCAATCGTGGCGGCGGCGATCTGCTGTTCCGTCGCCGCTTTCATTGTCCCTGTCGGCATCGAGGATTCATTTTGTGCCGTGGATCGCGGGTCGATCGCGTCATACCTGTCGCGCGCGGGGCGCGTGGAGACAGTTCCCCGGTTGCCCGTGGAATTATTCGATGCCGATGGCGATGCCGACGCTGGAGTCGACGGCGGCGTTGTCGGGTTGGATCTGCCGGACGTCACCGGTCGCTCCGTCGTGCTGATCTCCATCGATGCGTTGCGGGCCGATCGCCTGGGTCATGCCGGATACAAGAGGGCGGTCTCACCCAATATAGACGCCTTCGCGGCCGGGGCGGTCGTATTCGAGCGGGCGTACTCGTCTTCACCGGCGAGTTCTTTTTCGATCCCGGCTATTCTGGCGGGGGAGCCCATGGAGGCAATCCTGCGCACGGGAGCGCACTTGCCGTCGACGATTGCGGACAGGCTGGGCGCTGCCGGATACAGAACCATCGGGCTGTATCCCCCCAAGGTCTTCTCCGCCGGGCCCGACCTGATGGGTCGGGTGGAGGAAAGCAGGTTCGGTTTTCAAGAGGTGGAGATCCTGACGATGGAGGCGAGCGCCGACGCGGCCACGGTACGCAGATCGCTGGGGGAAAGGGACGGAAGGCCGGTCTTCCTCTGGGTTCATTTTTACGATCCCCATCTGCCGTACGACTGCCATGGCGAGCCGTTCGGGGACGATCCGGTGGATTGCTACGACGCGGAGATCGCCCACGTCGACAAAGTTTTAGGGGAGCTGCTTCCTTGGCTGAAGCAGCGGCTCGACGATCCGGTGATCGCGTTGACCTCCGATCACGGAGAGGCGTTCGGGGAGCACGGGCGGCTGTACCACTCGACGGATCTCTTCGAGGAGCAGACCAGGGCGCCCATGATCGTCAAGGTTCCCGGCGGCGAGCTGCGGCGAATCACGGCGCCGGTCTCCACCGTGGATCTCGCGGCGACCCTCGAGGATCTGGTGCTCGGGCGGGCAGGGGCGCAAGGACGTGGCCTTGAGTCCGGCAAGCTTGCGGGAGCGCCGGTGTTCACATCGATTCGCGACAAACGGGCGATCGTCGAAGGATCGCGCAAGCTCATCTGCAACGATTGGCCCAAGGGGCCGTGCGCGCTCTACGATCTGGAGCGCGATTCGAGGGAGACCCGAAACCTCGCGGTCAGGAAGCCCATGGAGGCGGCGGGGATGCTCGCCCGGCTGGAACGCTGGGACCGAGAAGTGATGAATCGGGTGTCTTCGGCGGCGCCGAGAGCCATTGCTCTGGGAAGGATCGGGAGACAGGATGCGGCGGATGAACTGTTGAAAACGGCGCGCTCAAAGACGTCGAACAGGGCGCCGGAGGCAGCCCGCCTTCTGGCGATGTTCCGAAACACGGATCTGAAAAGCGACTTCGAGGATCTGCACGACTCTCTGATCCCGGAGGTTGCGGCCTGGGCCTGTGTCGGTTCGACTCTTCTCGAAGAGACGTGTCCCGTCGATCTTGTGGGCGCTTTTTCGGACAAGAAAACCGACCTCGGTCGCTGGAGCGCAATCGCCCTTGGAAGATTGGAGGATCCGAGAGCCATGGGTCCCCTTCTTGCCGCCCTGAAGTCGAACGATCCGGTAATCAGGGCGGAATCGGCGCTATCGCTGGGAGTGCTGGAGGATTCGAGGGCGGTGCCCGGTCTGATCGCTCTCCTCGACGTCAAGCAGTCACGCTGGGCGGCAATCGAGGCTCTTGGACAGATCGGCGACAGGCGGGCCGTCGGACCCCTGTCAAGACTGCGTCCGAACGATCCGGACGAGAGCAACGCCCCTCGATACGAGCGGGCCTTGTCGAGGATCGCCGGAATCCCTTGAACCCATCCGTGACCGTGATATAGCTGGCGGCGAACAGGTTGCACGAGATCTGAAAACGGAGGCCCACCCATGAGACAGTATTTCGAAAAGATGGAGGATCTCGGCAAGGAACTCAAGCCCAAGGCTCTCGAGCGCACGGCGCCAAGCGCGAAGAGCATCAGTGAGGTGGAGGCGATCTTCGATACGGAGGTAGCGCGCGTGAAAGCCGCCGGCATTCCGGCTGAGAAGCTCAAGAAGCGAGGACAGATGACCGGGTGGGAGCGGCTCGAGTATCTGGTGGACGAGGGAACCTGGTGCCCCTTGCACACCATCTACGATCCCAAGGCCAACGAAGAGGGCACGACCGGTGTTATCGACGGCCTCGGCAAGATCGCGGGCAAGTGGGCCGTCATAATCGCGTCCAACAATCAGGTGATGGCCGGCGCGTGGATTCCCGGACAGTCCGAGAACATCCTGCGCGTGACCGACTTGGCCAAGCGCATGCACCTTCCCCTGGTGTGGGTGCTCAACTGCTCCGGCGTGAAGCTCCCTCAACAGGAGGAGGTCTATCCGGATCGCCGCGGCAACGGCGCGCCGTTTTACCGCCACACGGAATTGGAGCAGATGGGTCTCCCGGTGCTCGTGGCCATCTTCGGCACCAACCCGGCGGGGGGCGGCTACCACGGAATATCTCCGACTGTCCTTTTTGCGCACAAGGATTGCAACATCGCGGTCGGCGGCGCGGGCATCGTGGGCGGCATGTCTCCCAAGGGAGGCTTCGACCTGGAGGGAGCGCGTCAGATCATCGACGCGCAGAAGGCTCTCAAGGGCAAGCCTCCGGGGCGATGCGAGATCCACTACGACGAGACGGGTTTCTTCCGCCATATGTACGAAACTGAAGAGGCGACCCTGGACGGCATCAAGGATTACATGCCGCGGATGCCCAGCTACGATCCTGTATTCTTCCGTGTCGCCGAGCCCAGAGAGCCCAAGTGGCCGTCTTCAGAGATAGCCAATATCATCCCATTCGATCAGAAGCAGACCTACAAGGTTGAGCAGGTCATCGCCCGCCTGGTGGACAACTCGGAACACATGGAGTTCAGGCCGGACTACGGCCCGGAGATGTACACCGGTCTCGTCAAGATCGATGGATTCCTAATGGGTGTCATCGCCAACCGCCAGGGCTTCCTGGGGGCGGGCTATCCCGAGTATGCGGACTATCCCGGCATCGGGGGCAAGCTCTATCGCCAGGGCCTGGCCAAGATGAACGAGTTTGTGACTTTGTGCGGGCGGGATCGGGTGCCGATCATCTGGTTGCAGGATACCTCCGGCATCGACGTCGGAGACGTCGCGGAAAAGGCGGAGCTGCTCGGTCTGGGGCAGTCCCTGATCTACTCCATCCAGAACACGGACAACCCGATGATGGCCGTCGTGCTGCGCAAGGGAACCGCCGCGGCGCACTACGTTCTGGGCGGACCGCAGGCCAACGACAACAACGCTTTCACCCTGGGCACGCCCACCACGGAGATATACGTCATGCACGGGGAGACCGCGGCGGTGGCGTCCTACGCCCGCCGACTGGTCAAGGAGGACGCCGCGGGCAACGATCTGCAGCCGGTGATAGATAATATGAACTCGCTCGCCGCGAACTACCACGACAAGTCCCGTCCGGAGTATTGCGCAAAGCGCGGATTCGTGGACGAGGTCATCAAGTTCGAGGACATGAGGAAGTACGTTGTCGCCTTCGCCGCGGGTTGCCACTCCAACCCCAAATCCATCTGTCCCCACCACCAGATGATCTTGCCGCGCCTCATTAAAGGATAAACGTCAGCCGCGCTTGAGATCGCCGTGTTTCTGATCCATCTCGGCGTCTTCCTCGTGGAGATATTTCTCGTGCAGGCCGCCGGTGTGCTGGACGAAGTGTCGTCCCGGGAGATCGGCGCGAGTTCTGTGCGACACTGTTGCACACTTGACGCAGGTTGTGGTTCCCGGGACGGCCTCCAGACGTTTTGGAGGGATCGGGTCGCCGCATTGCACGCAGAGCTTGTCTTTCGAGTCATCGGTCATCACCGGCCTCCGCTACCAGTCTAACATGAACAGGTTTGCCTGCACATTGTACCAATTCCCCCTGTCACTATTTCTCCGAGTTTCGAGAAAATTTTGCGGGTTTTTAACGATTTTCGGCAACCGCCGGCGCAAACGGCCGATTACAGGGGTAAAGGAGGTTCCAAATTCACGGGACAATTCGATAGCCGGAGTCAATTGTTGTACTTGAGGTCACAGACTGTGACCTCAAATTCAGAGCCGAACAAAATGGTAAAAACTGACTTGTCATTGGTGGAATCTCGCATCGGAGACGCCATCCTCATCATCCGAGACCGGCAAGTGATACTCGATACCGATCTCGCCGCGCTCTACGGAGTCGAAACCAAAGTACTGAATCAGGCGGTCAAGCGCCACGGTGATCGTTTTCCTGATGACTTCATGTTTCAGCTTTCAAAGCAGGAATTCGAACACTTGAGGTCACAAACGGTGACCTCAAACCTCTGGGGTGGACGTCGCTATCCGCCATATGCCTTTACCGAACAGGGTGTAGCCATGCTCTCCAGCGTGCTCAATAGCAAGCGTGCGATCCAGGTGAACGTCGCGATTATTAGAACGTTCGTCCGTTTGCGCCAGATGCTGGCCGGCAATGAAAAACTGGCGCGTAAGTTGAGGGAAATGGAGCGCAAGTACGATTACCAGTTGAAGGTGGTCTTCGACGCAATAAGACAACTCACAGCACCACCCGACAAAAAACGCCATCGTATTGGATTTAGTACCAAAGAAGAAAAATGAGGGTTACGAAGGCCATCACGGTAGACGCTCCTAAATCAACACGCCAATCATACCACAAGCAGGTCAAGTGATTTCATGCTATCAGCTAGAGGCCATGACGAACCTGGAGGACAAGACCGGAAAACTCGCGGGATCCCTTTCCAAAGTGGATTCCGCCCTTGTGGCGTTTTAGGGCGGCACGGATTCGACGCTTCGCCACCCTGATGGAGCCGGAAACCATGCGCAAGATCCGCGATAGCTTCACCGGGATGGGTTTCGCGAATGTGGTAGTGGATCCGGAAGGCTACCGGAGCGGATCAATGGACGAAGATCTCTCCAAAGAGGAGCTAAACGCGGCGCTGCGCGGAGTGGAGAATTCGTAACCGGAACTCCTTTTTTTTATTTTTTCTGCAACTCTTCGCCAGAACGTCCGATGTAGGGGGTATGAAATGCAAAAACCTCATCGGAATATTGGCGCTGGTCGCCGCGAGCGGCTGCATGAACCTGCAACTCTTGGGCGAGATGAATCTGTTCGACGCAGGTGAAGAGGAAGGCGTCTCCGGATCCGGTGATTCCGACGGTGACTCCGACGGTGACTCCGACGGTGACTCCGACGGTGACACGGACGGCCCTCCCGCCACCGATGCCGACGATGCGGATCCGCCCACGTTGATCACCGGTGCGTGCGGAGCATTCGAGTCCATGTCGGAGGGGGTATGCGTTGCCGAGGGACCGGCATCGGCGTCGTTTCGGTTCGAGACCCACGAGCCGGCGATCGTCACCGTTTCGAGTTCCTCGAGCGGTCCCGCGGGTTTGCTCACCGGGCAGTGGGCGACCGAGCATCACGCGGCGGCGGTTCTCCTCGATGAGGGTGTTGCGAGCTCGGTAACCCTCTCGTTCGAGGACGTCAACGGAAACGCGGATCAGGTGGTCCTTGAAGTGACGTCTACGGGTGGGTATCCGGTGGCGGTCACGGAGATCCTGGCCGATCCCAACGGGGCCGAGCCCGATCAGGAGTTCGTTGAGGTTCACAACTTCGGTGCAGGGGCCGTGGATCTCTCCGGATGGATGATAGACGACAACGGGGACAAGGACGGGGATGTTCTCCCGGCCGGGACCACCCTGGGCGCCGGTTCAACGGGGATCATCGTGTCCCCGGACTTCGATCCGTCGGCGGGGGATGACCCGGCGCCCGCGTCATCGGCAACAATCATCTATCTGGATTCGTCCATCGGCACCGCCGGTTTGAAGAACAGCTCCGCAGAGACCGTTCAGCTATGGGACGCCGCCGGTTTGCTGGTTAGCGAGTATCTCGGCGAAGTGGGAAACCCCAAGGAGGGCAAGTCGGCGGCCAGATTGTCCGCCGAGTTACCCGACGAAGACGAATGGGCCTGGGGACCGGATCCCCTCGATCCGCCGACACCGGGTGTGGTGCCGACATTGTGATTGTGATCTTTTCAGGGGTGCCAGACTTTTTCAGAGACCAAGGTACTTGTTGATATGGACTACAATAGTACGGCGCCGGGTGTTCAAGAATCGATCATACTTCTTCAGATCCCACAGTTCCTTGTTCATCGGAATTCCCTGAGCCGGAAAAACCTCTTTGTTTCCGGTTACAGCCGCCGCAAGAATCAGCGCCGTCGGCGCGTCGCGACCCGGGAACAAGGGGCCTCGATTTCCTCGGCTTCCAAGCAGATTTCATAGTCGATCGCTTATTTCCTTCCTCCTCTTTTGGGAATAATCGGTCCGTGCGGTGGAAAACGCTCCCGTACAGAACTATATTCGGCCCGTGCAGTGGAAAGCGCTCCCGTGCAGAACTATATTCGGTCCGTGTAGTGGTTTTCCGAATCCGTGTCACGGAAAAGCGTTTCCGTGTATACACGGACGACCTTCGGTGCGACACGGACGACCTTCTCCGCGACACGGGAGCATTTTCCAGTGACACGGACGAACTTCGGCGCGATACGGGAGCATTTTCCAGTGACACGGGCGACCTTCGGCGCGACATGTGCGGTATGGACGGTAGGTGACACTACGGGGGGAACTACGAGGGCCTCATATTAAAACTACTTTATCCCACACACTTTTCTGGCGAAAGCGTTGTATTTCGTCTTTTTCCCCGACTTGCAAGCCCGCGTGCATTGCTTCCAGAACTCTTTCGGGTTGAAGCTAGGGTGATCATAGAAAGGAGCTAAATTATTGTGAACATGTTTGGTAACCGCGTTTTCAATATCGTCGCAATCTGAAGAAGACAAATAGTCGTGTTCTTCAGGCAGTTGAGCACAGTTGCCTTCTTCTAGCATTGCATATAGCCATTTACGACAGTCCTTGTCTTTTATTGGCGGTTTACCAATATCGTTCTGTTGGATTTTTAGACCCTCTGAAGTTACTATTGCATAGGCCCTTTTCCCTTCTTGATATCCTAGCGGAATAGTAATTACTTCTCCGTCAATTTCTGGTCTAATGTTGTCTGGATTCCACACACAAAAATCATCATTTAAAATCACCTTTGGTGATGTGTTCTGGGACAATACAACCAGTCCCAATTGGATTTTCACTGCGGCGCTACCAAGGAACGGCTGGAAAAACAGGCTCTCCTGCATCGGCAGTGGGTAGCTGACACCACGTCGCGGCAGTCTGAGCCGCTCCCAGCCTGAATTTTCGTCGTCAAAGCCCCAATAAATTGAAAAGCGCACGGTTTTCCGTGCTTT
>SDBV01002913.1_pt1 | contig 25525 bp, 22 predicted proteins | sample 2277081 | NCBI WGS metagenome assembly SDBV01 (sample SAMN10402039, study PRJNA504765) | marine sediment metagenome | isolation source: marine sediment core GS10_PC15, 223 cmbsf | place: Arctic Ocean: Southern Knipovich Ridge | collected 2010 | reverse complement strand
GCAATACGAAGGCAGCAACACATCATTTCAAGTTAATAGGGGTTTAGAATTTGGTAAAGAATACGTTTGGAAGGTAGTGGCGGAAGATGAATATGGTGAAAAAAGCCACAGCCATACCAGTCCGGCAGGATGGCATTTTACATGTGATGAAGCTCCTTTTACAGAACTTGCAGAATGGCAAAATACTTTAAGAATTTCACTAAGCCAATCTAACGTTTGCAAAGACGTCACATTAAAAGTCATAGTTTCAGGGAGTGTATTCGGCAATTTAACTGCTGTCATATTAGACAAGGACGGATTATTCCAAAAGGATGATCCGATAACTACTGTTGCACTCGTGGATCAAGGAAACGGAAATTTTAAAGGAGATTGGGAAACCATCTGGATAGAAGATAAGCTCTTTTCAAATCAAGCTAAAACACAGGAACAGCCTTTATCAACGACTGAAAAATCCAATCTTTTTACTCCTACCATTTCAGAGTTATATTTTGAAGTCTGGGATGGGGTTCTCAATCTTGGTGAATCTGGTATATTAAAAGTAGAAGATTTGGATAATCCTAACGCACCAACCTTGAATACAATTGATGGTGATGATATAATCGAATATAGCAATGATTCAAAATTCCTAAATCCACTTGATAATAATAAAATGGATATACCATTTTCATGGAATCCACCAATAAATGAAAACTGTCAATCCGAGATCGAAAAATACCGAATTGAAATTTCAAGCGATAAGAATTTTGAAACAATAGTCAAATCTGATGTTTTAAATGACACGCAAAAGACTTTCAGCTTATCAGTAGGGATATATTTTTGGCGAGTTTCAGCCAGAGATAAGGCAAACAATCCAAGTGACTGGAGTGAGGCCAATTGGGCCACTAAAAGCCTAATTATAAAGATACCATACATTTTAAGAATTACAGAAGTTCACCCAACTATTGATATAGGTGAAAAAAGACCTTTGCTCTTGGTTCATGGTTGGCAATTTGAAGGTGTTCCAGATTCTCCAGACTCTTCCATTTGGATCAATTTCATAAACTATTTTGAGGACAGTCCAGAATTGAAAAACAACTTCAAATTGTATTATGTCAATTACTATTCAAATTACATTTCTGCACAAGCTTTGGGGGAGCTTTTTAGAAAAGAATTTGAACAAGTACGTGTTGCCAACTTCCCGTCTAGAAATGTTTCAATAGTAGCACACAGTATGGGAGGTTTGGTTTCTAAAGCATTTATGTATTCTACTCAAGATAATGTACAGGGGGGGGGATTTGTTTCGGACTTTATAACATTGGGAACACCACACCATGGAAGTCCTATGGCAAATGGCCCAGCAAGAAATTTCCCTTATTTGATTTATACACTAGTTTTAGACCCTCTATTAATTGCGAGGGTACAACTTGTTGAAGATTATCTAATCTTAATAGGTTCTCCATCTTATTTGCAAGTGAATCGATCAGATATGAGATGGGACAATTTTGATGGATTATTTAAATATAATTTATTCACCAAAGAGCAAAATAATTGGTTGGATACACTAAATCAACAAAGCAAATATGATCACAAAATCACTGCATATTCAGGCAATGGAGGAAGGCATGATATTACTACTGGGTCTCAAAATTTCGCCTATGGGGCAGGATATGATTATATGAAAGCAATTGGTCTCCATTTTAATGATGGAATTGTGCCTAGAATTAGTGCTGAGTTTGAAGGACACAATTTAAAAAACAAGCGCTTTTTTGATGGATATAATCATACTATGATTGGCAGTGGTAATGGTACCAATGGTTTGTTCCAAGCTATTAAAAGTGACTTACTCGGCGACTCAGAAAGTATAATAACAGCGGATCCCAATATCATAGCTTTCGGTAATACCCTAATAGATAATGCAATTGAACAAACTTTTTCAATTACTAATAATGGCTCAGTAGTTTTATCTATATCCGATTTAGTAATATCAGGAGGTGACGAAACTCAGTTTACAATTGACATTGATCAAAGTTTGGAATTTGACATAGCAGTTGGTGAAACTAAAGAGATTCAAATCATATTTAACCCGACGACTGTTGGTGAAAAATATGCTGTTTTGAACATCTATAATAATTCATCTAACCAGTCACCAAAAGCTTCTGTTGATCTTTATGGGATTGCTACTGAAGACAATATTCGAACCATTGATGTGGTATCTGAAACTCCTTTGGATTTTGGTGAAATTCTAAGCAATAACAATTCCATGAGCGCAATAAATCTAAAAAATACGGGAACCAGCGATATAAGTGTGTCTCAATTAATTATAGAAGGAATTAGTCAGGATGAATTTACAATAAAAAGCCCTGCTGAAAGCACATTCAACATTGCACCGAATGAAACCCAGCAAATTATTATTCTCTTTTCACCAAACAGTTCAGGTCAAAAAACAGCTTCTTTAGCTATAACCAATAATTCTGATAACTCTCCTGAATTAACGATTGATCTCAGAGGTAAAGGATTAAAACAGCCTAGTAATTTGGCAACTTTAAATAATATTTTTGTAGATGAAGTTTCTATCGAGGATTTTGATTATCAGACCTTAAATTATGAAGTAGTACTTCCAAAATATGTCACAGAAGTTCCAAGTGTTGAAGTAATATCGACAAATGAAAATGCTACCACAGAAATCAAACAAGCTCAATCACTTCCCGGAAGTACCTTGATAATTGTTACATCCGAAGATATCACATCTACACTAACCTACACGGTTGATTTTCTGTTGGCACCAAACAAGAAACCAATTGTTGTTAATGATGCATTCTCAATTGAAGAAAACTCAATAGTCGGAACTTCTGTTGGAACTGCTTTAGCTTCCGATCCTGAAGATGACGACCTATCCTTCTCAATCGTTTCAGGTAATGATCTTGGAACTTTCAAAATGGACCAGAGCATGGGTGAAATCACAGTGAACGATGCAGAACCTTTGGACTTTGAAACCAACCCAACTTTCGAACTCTTAGTTGAAGCAAACGACGGGAAACTTTCTGGTACTTCTACCATCATTGTGAACCTTATTGATGTAAATGAAGCTCCATCAATTGACGATGACACTTTTACAATAGATGAGAACTCACCCACCGGAACTTCAGTTGGAATTGTTACAGCTTCGGATGTCGATGGAGATGATTTGACCTTCAGCATTAAGTCCGGCAATATCAATAGCACTTTCGAAATTGATCCATCAACCGGTGAATTAAAAGTTGAAGATTCAACGGAGCTGGATTATGAAAAGCAAACCTTTATTGAATTGGTGGTAGAAGTTACTGATGATGGGGAAGGTAATTTAAAAGATGAGGACACTATCACTGTAAATATTATTGATAAAAACTTCGCTCCATATCCTGCAACTCATATGTCTCCCACAGACGGGGAAACACTCACCTTCAAGCAATTAATTTTTAAATGGACTTGCAATGATCAGGATGGAGACCAGTTAACCTACTCTTTCTTCTTACAATATACGGAAGGCAACTGGGAAGAATTGGCTAAGGGACTTACTGAACCTAACTATATAATAAATGATGAGCTGGCTCCCGGGGTATATAATTGGAAAATTGATGCGACGGATGGGGAATTTACGGTGAGCAGTGAGCCAACGTCATTTAAAAGGAATGCGCCGCCGGAACTTCCTATTCACATTTTACCCGAAAATGGTGAAACTGTAAAAGGTGAGCCTATTACATTCATATGGACTTGCGATGATCAGGATGGAGACCAGTTAACCTACTCTTTCTTCTTACAATATACGGAAGGCAACTGGGAAGAATTTGCTAAGGGACTTACTGAACCTAACTATACAATAAATGATGACCTGGCTTCCGGTGAATATAAATGGAGAATTGATGCGACGGATGGGGAATTTACGGTGAGCAGTGAGCCAACGTCATTTAAAAGGAATGCGCCGCCGGAACTTCCTATTCACATTTTACCCGAAAATGGTGAAACTGTAAAAGGTGCGCCTATTACATTCATATGGACTTGCGATGATCAGGATGGAGACCAGTTAACCTACTCTTTCTTCTTACAATATCCGGAAGGCAACTGGGAAGAATTAGCTAAGGGACTTACTGAACCTAACTATATAATAAATGATGAGCTGGCTCCCGGGGTATATAATTGGAAAATTGATGCGACGGATGGGGAATTTACAGTGATTAGTGAGCCGACCTCCTTCAGATTTAATGTTCCTCCGGAAATCCCGATACAAATATCGCCAGCAAATGGAGAATTTGTAAATGGTACTCCGATAACATTCACCTGGAACTGTGAAGACCCGGATGGTGATAAGCTAAACTATTCGTTCTTACTGAAGTATCCTGATGGAAATTGGAAAGATTTGGCTACTAATCTTACTGAGCCCGAATACATACTTGATGAAGAATTAACCAAAGGTGATTATGTGTGGAAAATTGAAGCTAACGATGGGCAATTCACAGTGATCAGTGATCCGTCTCACTTCTCGTTTAACAATCCGCCAAATCTCCCTCAGCATAAATCCCCATCAGGAATTGAGCCTATTGCAAGGAAACCATGGGAAACCATTAAGTTCATGTGGAGTTGTATCGACGAAGATGGAGATAACTTAACCTATACTTTCGTATTAAATGATGTAAATGGGAATGTAGTAGTTTCATCTGAAAATTTAGAAGATTCAACATACACGCTAAATAAAACCTTAACCAATGGGATTTATAAATGGAAAATTAAGGTGTCTGATGGATTTAATGAAATTTATGGGGATGAATGGACTTTCACATTTGTCTTGGTTACAGGGCTAGAAGATGAATTTTCCAATGAAACTTTAACCTTATACCCCAATCCGGGCAAGTCCTACTTTAAGCTAGATCTTGGCAATGCCAATAAAGATGCAAGGGTTACGGTATATACTACTTCCGGTGTCCGGGTCATTCAGAAACGATTCGAAAAAGTGTCAGGAACGGTAAGCATCGATACAAAATCATTGCATGACGGCGTGTACCTGGTTTCCATACTTGTTGGAGAAACAAATGTCATGAGAAAGCTGGTCATTCAATAGACCGGCTTTCGTACTGCAATCCTTCAAGGATTTTAGCAAGCTTTACCCTTGATTTTTCTGAATCGAAAGTGTTAGCTGGCGAATCCTTGAAGGATTTAAATCCAACTCAAAGCCGAAAATTAAGTTTTTATTTAGATAAAATAGTAAAACAATCATATCATGAAAAAAATATTTATACATATCATCTTTCTGCTTCTGGCGGCGTCTTTTCTTTTATTATATGCATGTGACCTTGTGGAGGACAAAGAAACAGAGAAGGAAGTTGCTCAGAACTTACTCAAAAGTAAATCCTGGCAACTCAGTAGTGTTAATGTTCCTTCGACCGCTGCAACCCAAAGCTCAGATTGGGACTATTTCACCGTCCTTTTTACGGATACCAATATCACTACCGGGGGATATCCTACCGGAACGTCCGCTATCTGGCCATCGGGGACTTACACCTTATCTGAAGACGGCAACACCATCATCCGATCCGATGGAGTGGTGGTCAATATTACTACGCTTAGCGAAACTGCCATGAGTGTCTATTTCCATGTCGAGGGTATTGCATTGAGTAGCGGAAGAATTGCAGACTTAAGCGGGGATTATGTTTTTAATTTGAAGTGATCTCATCCAAACCTCCAGGTTTTGGCTGAATCTTAGCATAAAAAGTTAATAAATGCTGTCTTCTCTGTTGGAGGAAACCTTGGAGGTTTTTGACATTTGTTGAAAGCAAATAATGGGTAGATGGCTTTGCCGGAGAATTTTTTAGCTTGAGCGAGGCTTTTTCAACTTTCCCAAATCCTGGGAACGCTGAGCGAGGCTTTTTCGCCCTTCTAGAGTTTCCAGAAAGCTGAGCACAGCGTTTTCGCCTTTCCTGAGTTTCAGGAAGCTTGAGCACAGCGTTTTCGCTTTTCCTGAGTTTCCGGAAAGCTGAGCACAGCGTTTTCGGCATATTTTTATAATCATGGGAAGGAGAAGGATCCGTTTCGAACAATTTGTAAAAACAAAAAATCCACACCGGCTTGATCGATGTAGATTTTTATTATTGAAATAAAACAAGCAGCGCTACTGAAAAGATTGGTATTAGCTTATGGAGTCAATCAGTTTTTCCAATTTAGCATAAGCTTTTTTCAGTTCTTTGCTCGGGGTACGTTTTATGGTCGCATAAAGCATGGCGTACAAATCATCCAGATCATCCTCCAGGGCAGGAGCCAGGCTGCTTGCAGATTTGATCGCATCATCATCAGTACTGTCGTCAATATATTCCTTCGCTGCTTTTTTATATTCCTCATTCGCTGTCGCAATCTCTGGAATCCAACGTGGAATACCCGTAGGCACTAAAGGTGTGACATCCATCATAGCGATATCGGCCAGCAAGTTGTCGATGGCGGCTGTTTCTTCAGCCCGGGATAAGCGCGTTATTTTACGGCCATAGTTATTTATGATTTTCAACAATTTTTTATGTGTATTTAATACAGCCTCATCTTTGTTCGGAAATTTTTTTTCTTCGAAAGTGACGTTCATAAATCCCGAAACTTTGTGGTCGCGACTCAAATCAAGTTCACGCTTTTTTTCAGCCGAGGCCTTATCCCTCAACATGCCTTGCCTGAAGGTATCAAATGAACCGTTTACTTTCACCAACTCAGGCGCTAGTTCTGTAAAGTCTTTACAAATATCGATTGAAGATTCGCCAACGGTTTGCAATTGTCCCAGTCGTAAATCGGGTAGTGTGAGTAGTTCCATGTGTGTAGTTTTTTTAGTTGAGTTAAAATAATAAAAAATAACACTGCTTCGTAATGTATTTCAATTTGACTAAACTATTGATAATTAGTTATAAATCCAAAAAAATGGAGTCAAGTTTTTTTAACCAGGGTATTCGCGTAATTATCTTGTGCCTACAGAAAATTTCGATTTACTGTTTGAATTAGCCCTCCTTCGGCGGACAGGCGTAACGGTTCTATGAACTTCCGTCAATTAATGGAGGCAATACACAGTGCGTACCAAGGATTTATAATTAACATTAAAGTTTGGTGTGAAGATCGTAGCGGATACTGCGACCAGAAGGTGAGAATGATCCTAGTCTATCATAAAAATCATCGCCATCACGGCTCAGACATTTGGGATCGTAGCGTATGAAATGAACAGGTGGGGGCGAAAATATTAAAATTATAATTTCTGAAATCATGAAGTGGTATAATATCATAGATAATAGTATCTTGGGGGCATGATTACGAGGATATCATTAGAAGGTTATAAAAGTATAAAGCGATTAGGGCTCGACCTGCACCCAATAAATATTTTATTGGGGGGTAATGGCGTTGGTAAAAGTAACTTTATTTCTCTTTTCTCGCTTATCCGTAACATTTACAATCAAAATTTCCAGAACTACCTGCAGGCCAAAGGTGGCGCTGATAGTTTTTTACATTTTGGGAAAAAAGTCACAGATCAAATGTGGATTGGACTGGAATTTTCTGGTGGAAATAGATTTAATCTTGAATTTCAACATGCTCAAAATACCTTATTTATTAAATCTACAAGTACGGCCTATTATTCTTTTAGTAAGTGGAATCCAAAGGAATTTGAACGTAATGTAATGGAATCTAAATTTTCTGAAATAAATTATAGTCAGGCTTATTTTGTGAATGCACGTCTAAAAGAGTTCGAAGTTTTTCACTTCCACGATACAGGTGATACCTCACCCATCAAAGGGATGTGTGATTTGCATGATAATCGCACATTGCAAAAAGATGGGGCAAATATTGCCTCATTCCTATATTACTTGCAAGAGAAGGAATCTAAATGTTTTAAGCGGATTGAAATGACCATTCGATCTATAGCGCCATTCTTTGAAAAGTTTGTCCTTCAACCCAATCGACTGAATGAAAACCAGATTCAATTGGAATGGAAGGAAAAGGGAAAGCCGGAAAGCTATTTCAATGCCTATCACTTGTCAGATGGCACATTGCGTTTTATATGCCTGGCCACTTTATTAATGCAGCCTAATCCACCGGCAACTATCATCATCGATGAACCCGAATTGGGATTGCATCCCGTAGCCATCAATAAATTGGCTGCATTGGTCCGAAAAGCATCGAAAAAAACACAAGTGATTCTATCCACCCAATCCATCAATCTCATCGATAATTTTGATCCCGAAGACATCATTGTAACTGATCGGGGTGACGAAGGATCTGTGTTCAGAAGATTAGACAGTAATGAGCTGAAAGATTGGTTGGAAGATTACACTCTTGGGGACTTGTGGGGACAAAATAAATTCGGGGCGCAACCATACAGCATTTAATGAAGCGTCTCGTATTTATAGTTGAAGGGGATACTGAAATCGTACTGGTTGAAAAGCTTATAGTTCCTTATTTAGTAAAGCTGGGATTCACAATTTCTATGCATGCTCAAACGATTATCACAAATCGCAAACAGCATAAGAAGGGAGGGGTAGGGAGCTACGGCAAATATAAAAATGAGGTTTCCAATACGCTTGCGCAAGGAGATGTGATCGTGACTACATTAATTGATTTTTTTAAATTACCTACAGATTTCCCGGTTTACACCCCTGATTCCACAAAAATCAACGAAATTGAAGATGCGATTTTAGCCGACTTTGAAAATAATCCTGACTTTGTGCCCTACATCCAACGGCACGAACTGGAAGCCTTGATGTTTAGCGCCATGGATGGATTTGACCTTGTGATCGATGACGTACAGCGTCGCAATCAAATACAACAAATTATGGATGACTATCCCAATCCTGAGGATATCAATAATTTACCGGAAACGGCCCCTTCAAAAAGGTTGAAAAGGATTTTTAATTATGATAAAACCGGGGATGGGCAAATGATTTTTGAGATGATTGGGATTGAGGCCATATTAGATAAGTGTCCTCGTTTTGCAAACTGGATTGAAACGTTGAAGCAAAAACTGGCTTGACACCCCACCTGGCGCAAGGTCCCGCTTGCTGCCGCCCCCTCTCGCTTGTGTCCTTCCTGTAATTTGCATACGTATTATATAAAAAGTAAATCAATTTCTTCCTTTCCTTTTCTGTAATAATTTTTTTGCACTACTAAACTGCCACATCTCCGGACTTTCCACAAACCCGGCGATAACCGGATTATCATGAATATAGTCCAGTTTTTGATCAAGCAATTTGTTGGTTGACAATTCGATTGGATGATTATGTTGCTGCCAAAATTGAAAATCTTTATTGTTACTATTTCTTAATCCGGCCTTAAGCATCAAATCAAGCATCCATTCTCTTCGGCTTTCCCCTACTTTCTCCTTGCTTTCAATAAGTTTCCGGATACTTATTGATGTGTAACTCTTTAGATCACGTATTATATTTTCTAATTTATTTTCACCACCTGTGCCTAATATCATATGTATATGGCTCGTCATGATACACCATGCAAAAACTTGCAATCCCTTATTTTTCTGGCAGAAGCGAACGCTTTCCAAAAACACATTTCTGTATTCATTTCTAATGAAAATATCAATCCAATTTATTACAGTGAATATTACAAAATACAATTTCTCCTGGTTTTTGATTTTGTACTTTCTACTCATAATGGTCTTGTATTTTAAACATCCAAAATTCCAGTTGTCGGGAGCACAAGCGGGACGCTCGCGCTACGGGAGAATTCTTTTCGGGCAACATTTATGAAGATCGTAGCGGACGCAACGACCAGCGACATTGTCATTAAATCACTATCTCTGGTCGTAGGTTTAGCGTAGCGATACTACGACCTTGTAACTATTGGATAATAGGCATCAACTCATAGAAATAAAATGAAAATCTCCTCAATAATAATCCATTTTATAAAAAAAGACTTGTTTTCTTAGAGACACTATGTATATGGCTCGTCATGATACACCATGCAAAAACTTGCAATCCCTTATTTTTCTAGCAGAAGCGAACGCTTTCCAAAAACACATTTCTGTATTCATTTCTAATGAAAATATCAATCCAATTTATTACAGTGAATGTTACAAAATACAATTTCTCCTGGTTTTTGATTTTGTACTTTCTACTCATAATGGTCTTGCATTTTAAACATCCAAAATTTCAGTTGTCGGGAGCACAAGCGGGACGCGCTACGGGAGGGGGACCATTGCGCTATGGAATGTTTATTTCTTCCCAAAATGCAAATCCGCAAAATCCAGGTAAGCTTCCCAGTCAAAGTCCGTAACATCGTGCTTGCCGGTTCGAATGTGGTAGCCTACTGATTTTTGAATAGGCTGATTTACTTCTGGCATTTGGTCTGTAGGGATTCCTTTCAGCCCGTATAAACTGTACGCTTCACCAGCCAGGAATGCTGAGGTAAATTCCCCCTTTGGATCAGCCCATCTGTCATTTTCAGCGCTTGCTACATACACCGGCCTTGGCGCCACCAGGGCAAGCAACATATGCTGATCTACGGGTAGGTCATCTTCGTTATTGTCGTACTTTTTGAAATTGTCACAAAACCAATGCGGAAATGAGGTATTTATTCTTCCGACGGTCTCTCCGATTCGTCTTCTGGAAAGCGCTGCGCCTCCACATCCGGAATCATTGGATATGACAATCGCAAAACGCGTGTCTGTCGCTCCGGCCCATAGGGAAGCTTTCCCAAGCCTCGAATGGCCCATTAGCGCGATTTTGGATTCGTCGATGGCATCATCTTCTTCAAAATAATCCATTGCCCGGCTCAATCCCCAGGCCCAGCCAGCTACTGATCCCCATTCACCTTTTGCGGGGTGAGTTTGCCTTTTTTTATAAAAGAGGGCATGAATCCCATCGGAAAAATCATTCTTGTCCGGATCGATATCCCCGTAATAAATTGTTGCCAGGCCGTATCCGCGATCAATGATCTTTTCTATCGCCCATCTGTGTTGCCGCACACCTCTCGATGCTTCTGTGGCTTTATTTTCGCTAATACCATATTCCTCATTGTTGCGCACCCAACTTGAAGCCAGTGTGACATTCGGATCATCGATAATGGTATGATTTCCATAGAAGTTTAATCCTACGAATATTGGCGTCTTGTTTTGTGATTTGGGCAGGTAGATCAGGATATCCATGGAGATGGATTTGTCTTTTTTCGTGAAGGTCATTTTCACCTCTTTCATTGTTGCTTTTCCATCAAAAGCATCCATCTCTTTAATCAGCTCTGTTTTTACCTGAACTTTTCCCTTTGGTGTTTTTCCATAAACATATTCTTCAAAATCTGCTAATATTTCGCCTCTTCGTGTTTTTTCCCATTGACTTGATGTCGCCACCAGTCCCCCTTCTTTTGAAAATAATAGCTCGGGAAGTTCGTATTTGGGAATTTTGGATTCGTCATAATTTGGGGTGAAATCCTGTGCATTTCCTGTGAAAAAAAAGAAGGTGCATAAAAGTAAAAAAGCGTATTTCATGATTGATAAATGTTATAAAAAGTGGATAACAAGTTCGAATGATATCAGGTGACTAAATTAGTTCTATTTTATGAGATTTCACATAGAAACTACTCGCTTTGATTTTTCCTGTTGGGAATGCAGCAGAATCTTATTTTGAAGTGTTTAAATTTTCACGCAGAGATCGCAGCAGGTTTTTAATAATTCAAAAATAACTTATTTCATAATTATCCCTTTGCGTAACTCTCATCTTATCTCTGCACAAAATATTTCAATAGTTGACTGACTCAATTTGGAATTTAGCCCTATTTGGAAGAAATATTATTTTCACTCCGTATAATCTTCTAAATTTGTGCCTCAGAATATAATCTTAGCTTAGATGCAGTTTTACAGTACAAATAAAAAAGTTCCTTTAGTAAGTTTTAAAGAGGCGGTATTAAAAGGTCTCCCTGATGATAATGGCCTGTATATGCCGGCTTCGATCCCTGTTTTTCCTGGAGAATTTGTGCAGAAACTGCCCTCATTATCTTTTTCGGAAATCGCGTATGAAAGCGCCCGGTTGATCATCGAGGATGAAATAGGACAAAATGAACTACGCAACCTCATTGGAGATGCCTTCAATTTTGATGTTCCGCTTATAAATGTTCAAGACAACATTCACGTATTGGAGCTTTATCATGGACCCACGCTGGCCTTTAAAGATTTTGGAGCAAGGTTTATGGCACGAGTCATGGGGCATTTTTTGAAGTCTGACGATCGGGAAATAAATATTCTTGTTGCCACCTCAGGAGATACAGGTAGCGCTGTGGCGCAGGGATTTCTGGGTGTGGAAGGGATTAACGTAACTTTGCTCTACCCAAAAGGAAAAGTATCGAAAATTCAGGAGCAACAACTCACTACCATAGGCCAGAATGTGACGGCTCTGGAAGTGGAGGGAACATTTGATGATTGTCAGCATTTGGTTAAAACTGCTTTTCTGGATGAAGAGTTGAATCAAAAATTGAATCTAAGCTCGGCAAATTCCATTAATATTGCCCGATTGTTGCCGCAGTCCTTTTATTATACCTATGCGTATTCAAGGCTGATGAACAGCTCGGAAAATATATACTTCTCCGTTCCCAGTGGAAATTATGGCAATTTGTGTGGAGGCCTGTTGGCAAAAAAAATGGGCATTCCAATCGCCGGGTTCATTGCAGCTTCGAATGCGAATGATATTGTCCCATCATTTTTGGAGACACAAAAATTTGCGCCCAGGGTATCTATTCAGACCATTTCCAATGCCATGGACGTAGGCAATCCATCGAATTTTTCCCGCTTAAAGGATATGTATGATCATGATTATCAGAAAATAATTGCTGATATAAAGGGCATTAGCTTCAATGATGAGGAGACAAAAGGGTTGATTACAGAGGTGTATGAAAAGTACAATTACTTGATGTGCCCGCATACTGCCATCGGATATGGTGGGATCAAGGATTATTTAAAGCCTGGAGATGCCGGCATAGTTTTATCTACAGCACATCCTTGCAAATTCAATGATGTTGTAGAACCTCTTATCTCTGAGCAAATATATATTCCCTTAAGATTACAAAGTATAATTGAGAAAGAGAAGCAGGCGATTTCGATGACAACGAAATTTGCTGACTTTAAATCGTTTCTATTCCAATCAAATCAATAGCATTTTACCAAATTGCTGAGTTATGAAAAATCTCACTTTTTATTTATTGATAATTTCGCCAGCTACATTTTTATCATCTTGTGAATCCAATCAAATTGTTTGTCTGAGGGTAAGTTCAAACATCATCTCTGAAACACGGGAACTTAAGGATTTTAGAGGAGTTGTCTTTAATCACATTGGTGATCTGAAATTAACGCAGGGGCAAGAATTTTCCTTCAAAATTGAAGGTCCGGATAATGTGGTGGAATTGACAAAGACCAAAATTGATAATGGATCACTTATCATTTGGACAGACGATTGTTTCAATGGAGAATACGATCTTACTGTAGAGATTACAGCTCCTGATTATGAATTGGTAAGTCTTTCCGGCACGGGTAGCATCTCAACTGTTGGGCCGATAGAAGGAGATGTCATAGAGATGGAATTGATCGGCATTGGCGAAATTGACGCTGATATTTATGCGAATCAACTTTTTACGACTATTGCGGGTACTGGAGATATAAGCTATAGTGGTAGTGTATTAAATCATCAATTATCTTGTTCAGGCCAATTTACATTAAATGGCTACGCATTGGAAACGGATCATACCTCCATAAATATTACAGGGAGCGGAGATAGCTACGTTACAGCGACCGAAACTTTGACAGTGAATATCGAAGGGACAGGAACTGTGTACTATCGTGGAGCGCCGGTCATTGAGTCTGACATCACAGGTATTGGAGAAATAATTGATGGGAATTAAATGTTTAATAAAAAAGGAGATCAGTCTTATTGCCAATCCCCTATTGATTCATGATTTTTTATAAAAATATTTTCTACTGAATGATCGGAGTCAGCACAATATCTTTATAGCTGATTTTGCCATGATCTCCTTGCAGGTATATTGGTCCCGGCTTGAATTCATTGGAAGTCATTGCTCCACCGGTGGCTCCATAAACCGGTTGGTTATCGATGATTTTTGTGCCATTAAGAATCACGGTCAGGTGACGGTCGTAAAGGGTAATGTCCATTGTTTGCCATTTCCCGGCTTTCTTTTCTGCAGCTTGAGATGGGGTAATTCTGCTGTACAACGCCCCCATATTGTGGCTGTCTAACTTTCTGCCATAGCTGTCCATTACCTGTACTTCGTAAATTCCCCTGAGATAAACCCCGCTGTTGCTTCCTTCCGGTACGTTCACACTCAATTTCAAATTGAAATCTTCAAATTCTGCATCCGTTCTCAAATTTCCATAACGAATATGTGGCTCCCCTTCTTTCTGATCCGGATTGTTTATTAGAACGCCCTTTTCAATTTTCCAGCCGCTTACAGCGTTGGGTTCCAATAATCTCCATCCTGAAATATCATTCCCAAGCAAATTGATAGGTTCGCCATATTTTACATCAACCAGATTTGGTGCGGCAGACAAGGGAGGAATCCTGTTGGCATGCACATAATTAATCGAGGCTCCCGATCCATCCTTTTTTGGAGCAGTCATTTTTCCGACCAGGTGATCTCCTTTTCCTTCAAGTTCGAGGGTATTGGTAATGGTATGGGTGCGCATTTCTCCATCCGATTTTTTAAATGCAGTTGTCGAAGTTCTGGTAACAACCAGTTTCCCATTGTAGATGAATACATTCGATACAGGGGTAACACTTCCTCCCCTCCAAAGCAAATCGGCATCTAAATAGCCATCTTCCTGCCTTACTTCAAGCCAGCCCATTCCTTCTTCGAAATGTAATGCCCATCTGCCAAGAAATTGTTCTCCTTCATCATCTGCCCTAAGCGGTGAAAAATTACAGAGTAAAAAAAAGGAAAAGATTAAAGGTGTAATTTTCTTAAAAGTCTTCATGTGATTTTGATTTATATATAATAAATCAAAAATAGCAAAGAAGCCTTTTTCATCCTTATGGAAAAGAGAAAATTTACGAGAAATCTCGAATAAAGTTGAGGGAGATTAATGTATTGATAAAAGACCGAAGTTTTAATTTGTTATGGTCTTTTATTTATTTTAAGAATCTCATGGCATAGAAAAACCATTTTTTCATTATACTGATGCCACCTGCCTTTCACCACTATTGGCTCAGTATCGTTATCGAGAATTTCATTCCAAATGGCTTGTTCAAGTTCCTTTTGCTCTTCCTGGTAGGCTTCATTATTTTCAAAGAAATCAAAGGAAGGTCTGTTTTGAAATACTACAATCTGGTTCCCCTCCATGTCATCACATTCTCCCACCATATAAAGCTTATCATTTCCAGGGTACTTTGAATAATCGACCCCAATTGGTTTTATTGAAAGCGTATCAAAATCATCGTCTTCACCAAACAAACTTAGTGGAAGCATGAATAACAGCGAGAATATTATATTTCTAAACATCACAATTGTATTTTAATTTGCGATTGCAAATATAGCAATAACAGCTAAATATCTTAGGTTAAATTTACGATATTAGCAATATTATATATGTATGCATGAAAATATAATAATTTTAAATAATCCAGTATAGGAAAAACAAAAGATTGAATTCTACTAATTTCTTAATTGAAAGTTTCTATTATTTGTGTATTTCATAGATAAAATTTCCTTTTGATTCTTGCTGATTCAGAATAATATTTTGAAATTATATTTCATGAAGTCACGAATTGGCGAAAAACGCACTTTACTTTTTGAATGTCAGAATATAATTCGCTTTAAAGCCGAATTGAATTGAAGGTCTATTTGAGTTTTCATTATATCTCAATTCCGATAAATCGAATAGCCCAAACTAAACATTTCTGATCGATAAAAGGACAATTTCTAAAATTCGTTCAAGTTCAATCGATAGTTTTCTGCTTTTTCCAAAAACTCTTCCCATTTATCGGTATCATCTACTCCAGATCTGGTGAGCGCTATCATCTCATCAATTAGAAGCTCTTTGTATCCACATTCCAGAAACATTTTTTTGCAAAAATCCATTTCAGAAGGTTCGATAACATTATCAGCCAACATCATCCCAACCAGATCAAATAGAATAGCTATTTTTTGATGGTGTTGTTCAGGGATGTTTATTTTAATTTTCTCTTTCTCGTCAAGAATTTTTTTGATTTGCTGAGGCTTGAGTTGATATATTTTTCCGATTTTATATAAATAAGCGATTTCATCCTCATGAATATGTCCATCAACAGCAGCCATAGCCACTAGATTTTTAAGGTGATTTTTTTTAAACTTAAGATATTGATATTCAAAAAATCCAATCATGTTGTAGTGTATTTAATGGAAGATAAAGTTAATTCTATGGTAAATATTTTTCAATGCCTTGTCCCGGTATTGATCTTAAATCAGCGACATACCATTCTTGGCACATTCCAAGCTCATTTCATTCGACCAAATACTTGATTGGATTTCACCAATATGGGCTTTTCTTAAATAATACATGCAAATTCTGGATTGCCCGATACCTCCTCCTATAGATTGTGGAAGTTCATCATTCAATAGCATTTTATGAAAATCATAGGCTTTTCTTTCCTCGCTATTTGAGATTTTTAACTGCTCATTGAGGGAATCCTTGTCTACCCTGATGCCCATTGATGACAGTTCTAAAGAGTTTTGCAGGACGTCGTCCCAAACGATAATATCACCGTTCAAACCCTTGTAAGTTTCTGTAGTTTTGGTGTTCCAATCATCATAATCCGGCGCCCGGCCATCATGTTTCTCGCCATTGGAAAGTGTGCCTCCAATACCTATCAGAAATATTGCTCCATATTTTTTAGCGGCTTCATATTCTCTCTGCTTTGAGGTTAAATTGGGATATTCTTTGAGTAAATGTTCTGTTTGAATAAATTTAATTTTATCCGGTAATTGAGTTTTTATTTGTGGGTAATGTTCACAAATCACGTATTCGGTCCGCTTTAATACCTCATAAATTTTCTCAACTATATAGTGAAGAAAAGTCAGGTTTCTTTCTCCTTCTGCCATCACTCTCTCCCAGTCCCACTGATCTACATACAACGAATGAATATTATCCAATACCTCATCAGGCCTTATAGCATTCATATCTGTGTACAGCCCGTATCCCGCTTTAATTCCATGCTCTGCCAAGGCCATCCTTTTCCATTTTGCCAGGGAATTTACTACTTCAGCTTCTGCCATATCCATATCCTGGATGGGGAATGACACCTTTCTTTCCGTGCCATTCAGATCATCATTGATGCCCGTGCCCTGCAGTACAAACAGAGGAGCTGTTACTCTTCGTAGTTTCAATTCAGCGGCTAAATTTTGCTGAAAGGTCTCCTTGACAAGTTTAATGGCCTTTTCAGTTTCATTTACATCAAGTAAATTTTTATAGTTTTTTGGAATGACAAGATTTTTCATAAGTAAAAAAAATTAACGTTTTTTAAAGAGTGGCGTAAAAGTACATATTTTACTGATTTAAAATAATGTCAGAACAAAATATGCATAGCAGCTAAATGAAAAATCATTACTTCTGAACTTTCAGTTATTCCCAAAAGTTAATTTGGCGCTAATACGCTCCTTTTTTCAAATCTTTCACCAATGCCATTTTTGATATGAGGTATTTTCTGGAGGATACTGAGTGTCGACATAATACCCTTGTGCGCCGTAAACTCAACTTTTTATACAAGGAGTTATTGAATTCAAACAATTCTCCTTCGTCAAGAGTCGACAAGGGAACAAGATCACTTTCATGTTCGTCAAATTGCCTGAGCACATGCACCAAATCTGCATCTGCATAGCTTGAGGCCTTTGGATTTTTTAAATGTTTTTTTAAAGGTTTCAGAATTTCAACAGGAAATATCAAATCCGTCATAACCGGTTCCATCAATTCCATGAAAATCGATTTCCATTCTTTCCCGTGGGGCTGGGTTTTTCTACTATATCGTTCCCTGGTAAGCAGGTGGGCCACTTCGTGTATATAGGTTATCAGAAAGGAATAATGATTTAGATCATGGTTAACACTTATGGAATGTGAACCATTCCGGCGATCGAATCGATAGTCGCCAAGCTTGGTGTTTCTTTTCCTGGTAACTTTGAAATGAAAGGGCATAGCAGTCCACAAATCAAGACAATAATGTACCGCATTTTCGGGCACATGCTTTTTCAGGATTTGAAATAGTTTACTCTTCACCTATTATTTTTCCTTGAAAATTAATTTGATGGGTACACCGCTTAATCCAAAATGACCTCTTATTTTATTTTCCAGGTACCTCGAATACGGAGTTTTAATATATTTTGGAAAATTGCAAAAGAAGGCAAAGGTTGGCGTCTTTGTCGGCAATTGTGTGACGTACTTTATTTTTATTTGTTTTCCTTTGTATGCCGGCGGTTTAAAACGATCAATTTCCTTTAAGAGGATATCGTTTAATTTGGATGTTGGGATTTTTTTTAACCGTTCGGTACAGACTTCAATAGCTGTATCTATCGCTTTAAATACCCTTTGTTTTGTTATTACGGAGGTAAAAATTACCGGAATAAAACTCGAAGTACCCAAGCGCTCTACAATTTTCTTTCTGTATTCTTCGGCAGTATTTTGATCCTTTTCAATCAAATCCCATTTATTCACCATTAACACAATTCCCTTTCGGTATTTTATGGCGAGGTTTATCAGGTTGATATCTTGAGATTCGAGACCATTTTGAGCGTCGAGCATCACAATCGATACATCACTATTCTGAAGTGAACGAATAGACCGGATGACAGAATAAAACTCAATGTCCTCTTTTACTTTCGCTTTTTTTCGTACTCCGGCCGTATCAATCAACAAAAAGTCCTTGCCGTACATCTTGTATCTTGTATTTATGGAATCTCGTGTGGTGCCCGCAATATCGGTAACGATGCTCCGTTCCTCCCCGATTAATACATTGATGAAAGAAGATTTGCCGACATTTGGCCTTCCCATGATCGCAATTTTAGGTAAGGTTTCCTCTTCACTTTCTTCCTCTTCATGAAAATGTTTGATCACTTCATCCAACAATTCACCGGTGCCCGAACCTGTTGCAGAAGAAATAGGAAAAATTTCCCCCAGGCCTAAGCCATAAAACTCAACCGCATTCTGCATTTTCTCGTTTGAGTCGGCCTTATTGCCAGCCACTATAACTGGTTTATTTACGGTTCGCACTACATTGGCAAAGTCCTTGTCGAGATCAGTCAATCCTTCGATACAATCGGCCATAAAGATAATTACAGTTGCTTCTTTAAGGGCATACATCACCTGATTTCGAATTGCCTCCTCAAAAACATCCTCAGAGCCATGGACATAGCCCCCCGTATCAATAACGGTAAAGCCTTTTCCAACCCATTCTGCGAAACCGTAGTGCCTGTCTCTGGTCACACCACTTTCATCGTCCATGATGGCTTCCCGGCTCTCAATTAGGCGATTAAAAAGGGTGGATTTTCCAACATTTGGTCTTCCTACAATTGCGACAATATTTGCCATAGCGCTATCCTATTTTTATTTGGGTGCAAAAATAGAAATAAATACCTTCTGTTTGACCTAGTATTTATAAATCATACCTGATTGTTGGGGATTTGACGATCCAGCATAAATAATCAACGACTCTGCATGCTTTTTTTTCGTAATCATTATTTTTCAATGAATTTTGAAAAAATAATTTATCGGTTTATTAAGAAAGGCAATTTTCGTGAAAGCTTTAGTTTGAACAAAAAAATAATTGCCGGATAGATGACCATAATAATAAAAACATAAGAAAATGAATCTAAAACGAATACTTGTTTGGTTAGGACTTAGTGTACTCATGATGATCTTTTGGATCGCAGGATTATTTATCGGTAATGCGATATTTCCCAGTAGTCTTATGGAAACCTCCGCCAGCTCGGATAATAATGAACTTATGTTCTTTCTTGTTTGCGCCATGAACACCGGGATTATATTGTATTTTATCTACAAGCAGAGAAGTACAGGATGGAAACTGGTTGGAATTTTATTTCTTGTCAGTTTCGGGATCCAGTATTTCATGGCTCAAATAGAAACTGTATGGTTCAACGACAGCCTCAAATTACCCATCAATGGTATTTGGGCAATTGTATCGGGAGGAGCAATAATGAATTTAATTATTGCCCTTTTGGCCACCTGGCTTACCGGGAATTTCGGTTCTTCAAAAGAATTTGAGTTTACGAAACTTAAGATAGAAGTTCGGCCAATGATCATAAGGGGTGTAATATTTTCTGTGGTCATTTGGCCTCTGGTATATTTTATGGCAGGTTACCTTATCGCCTGGCAATTTACTGAAGTTAGGTTGTTTTATTCCGGTACTTCAGAAATGGCCTCGTTTCTATCTATAATGAAAGATAATTTTGCCTCTGGCCTTTATTACTTTCAAATCTTCAGGGGCGTATTATGGATTTTGATCGCTATGCTGGTATTCTCAGTAACCAAGGGTTCAATGATTCATAAAGGAATTATTCTTGGGCTATTGTTTTCGTTCCTTGGGAGTAGTGGTTTGTTGTTGGACAATCCTGTAATGCCCTATATGGTCAGAATGGGACATCTCGTCGAAACAGCTTCTTCTAATTTTATTTGGGGATTAATATTGGCCTGGGGATTTTCGAAGTTTACTGTAAATGACCTAATTGATTCTGAAAGCTAGCGGAATCATAAATCTTAAAAATAACTAAAAATAAAAATCATGGAAAATCATCAATATAAATTTGGCACATTCTTTTGGAGAATAGCTTCTTCTCAAATTGTCACGTATATGATCATGGGAATTATTGCCACCAATCTCATGAATTACAAAGAAATATTTGATAGCTCTGAAACATATCGGGCCTATGATTCTCCCTGGATTGCCGCAGGACCAGCGCTACAAGTTATCAGAGGATTAATCTTCGCATTGGCGCTATGGTTTTTCAAAGATAATTTTCTTTTTCAAAAACATGGATGGCTCAAACTTTGGGGACTCATTGTAGGTTTATCCATTTTGTCAACAACTGCAGCCGCTCCCGGCTCAATAGAAGGATTCATTTATACGACCACTCCATTTCTTGATCAGGTTAAAGGCTATCTGGAAGTTGTGCCACAAACAGGCATGTTTGCCTTCTTTGTGTGTTATTGGTATGCACATCCCAGGAAAGTCTGGAATATTTTATCCATTATTCTGGTATGCCTGGTTGTTTTTATGAGTACAATGGGCGTACTGGCGGCAAGTGGGTTCATAACTGTGTCTTAAGGATTTGTCAATAACATTTATTTTTTGATATTTATAATGCAGAAATTCAAACCAACATGAAAACGCGCGGGTGGATTGATTTTTATCTCCCTTCTAAGGTTGCCTATCATCTGAAAATAGTATTGGCGAGTATTCTCATGGCGATATTTTTCAATACACTTTGGTCAGATAAAACATTTAATGAAAATTTCCCATTTATGTTTGGCATCTTGATTGTAGAGTTGGAGATTTTTATGTTTATGGCGTTTCGGATTTTTGCTCCCGGGGCAATAAAAACTGGCAAGACATACAAAAAACAAATCATAATCAAGCTTATTAAATTCTATCTGCTGGTTCTTTTAATATCTGGAGCATTTATAATAATACCTATTGCTTTTAATATGCTAATGCATGATCAAAGCTTTTCTGAAATAATAAATAATTTCATAAAATATGAATTAAAAGCAATGCTGATATCATGGTTGATAGGAATCTTTATCGGCTCGCTGGTATTTTTCTATACAGAATGGAATAGCGCACTTAAACGAGAACAAAAACTTCGTGAAGAGAAACTTATCTTTCAATATGAAACATTAAAAAGCCAGGTGAATCCTCACTTTCTATTTAATAGCCTGAATACGCTATCCTCGCTCGTGTCAAAAGACGCAGAACTTTCTGAAAAATTCATTTCCGGGTTTTCATCTATATATCGATATATACTGGAAAATAGCAATGTGGAATTAATCAATTTATCAAAGGAGATTGCCTTTATTGAGGACTATTTCTTTTTACAAAAAATCAGGGATAATGGAAAAATTGATTTGCATTTAGATCTTAAGGACGCTGACAGGTATGAAATATTACCCATTTCAATTCAGCTTTTAGTGGAAAACGCACTAAAGCATAATTCTGCTACCAAAGAAAATCCTTTAAAAATTAAGATATACTTAGAAGATGATTATGTGGTCGTTGAAAATAATCTTCAACCAAAAATGAGACTGGAGCCATCGTCAAAAATAGGCTTGAAAAACCTGAAAGAAAGAGTGAAGTTGATGATGAATAAAGAAATTTCGGTTGCGTCATCGGATGGTTTATTTATTGTGAAAATACCTTTAAAATCCATATAAATGAACGTACTAATTATTGAAGACGAGCGCCTTGCAGCTGAAAAATTGGAAAAGATGGTTCGGACTATCAATCCTGAAATCAGGATTTTGGCCAAATTAGAATCTGTGATTGATTCGATAAATTGGCTGAACAGCAATGAAAAACCCGATTTGATTTTTATGGATATTCAGTTGGACGATGGCATTTGCTTTGAAATTTTCGATTCTGTTAACATTGAGATTCCTATCATTTTCACAACAGCCTACGACAGTTATGCCATAAAAGCATTCCAGGTGAATAGTGTTGACTATCTGCTGAAACCTATCGAAAAAGTTGCGTTATTTAAAGCATTGGAAAAATACAAACAGATCTATCAAACCAACCAGTTTCAACACGAAAAAGTAAATATTCTATACGATCAGATCATCCAAAATTATAAAACCAGGTTTTTCGTAAAAATCGGAAATCACTTTCATTCTATATCAGTTAATGAAATCCAATGTTTTCTCATCCAGGAACGTGGCACATTCCTCAGGACGATCAATGGAAAAAAGTATGATCTTGATTATTCTTTAGATCAAGTCCAAAAGCTTCTTGATCCCAATAAGTTTTTTCGCATCAACCGGAATTACCTGATCCATATCGATTCCATTCAGGATATCTTTAGCTATTCTTCCAGCAGGCTGGGGGTGAAACTAAAAATGCTGGATCATCTCGATATGATCGTAAGTCGTGATAAGGTGTCGGAGTTTAAAAAGTGGCTGGATAGATAAATAGTTTACATAAAATGAGAATGAAACCTAAGACATAAGTTCAAACTGCGCTTACCTCTACACCTTGAGATTGAAGCAATTGAATATATGAATCTGAAAGGTCACTATCCGTGATGATGTGATTGACATGTGATGGCGAGCATATATTGGTGATGGCTACCTTGCCAAACTTTCCTGAATCGCTAACGATAAACACATCTTTGCATTTCTGAATAATATGCGTGGAAATTTCGGCCCTGAAAAAATCACGCGAGGTAAACCCTGATTCATCCGTAAACCCATCAATTCCGATAAATGCTTTTGAAAAATTAATGTTATCAATACACAGCTTAGTGATTTTACCGACCATACTCTCGCTTTGGTGTTGATAAATTCCTCCCAGCAAAATGATATTTGCCTCCTTGATCTTGCGAAATTGCCTGGCGATAAAAATGTTTGTAGTAAGAATATTTATGTGTCCTTTTTTTACCAACTCACGAGCTAGTAATGCGTTTACGGATCCTGATTCTATAAGTACCGTTTCGCCGGATGTCACAAAGCTCGCTGCCTTTTTTGCAATTTTCAGCTTTCGTTCATAGTCAACACCTAAGCGATTTGCGATATCATCCGCATCCTTAAGCACTGCTCCTCCATGGACTCTACGCAGTAATCCCTCTTTTTCAAGAAAGTTAAGATCTTGCCGGATTGTAACCGATGATACTTCGAGCGATTCCGTAAGATTCTTTACTGAGGTTTCGTGATCTTTAGAAAGGAGTTTTAATATTTTATTGTGTCTGTTGTTCATTTGGTTTATAATACCAGGGCTGCTGCTCCAACTAATCCAGCATCAGAACCCATCGTAGATTCAATAATTTCGATCGGATCGTGGGCCATATTTTTAACCATAAAAGAAAATTTTTCTTTTATCCTGTTCATAAACACAGGCCCCCAATTCATCAATCCTCCGCCAAGCATTACCATTGGCGGATTGAAAATTTGAAATAAGTTATAAATACCTGTTCCATTATAATCCGCACAATCGTTTACTATAGCCATCGAAACAGGATCTTCCATATCCAATCCTTTTTTTATAAATTGCCCGTCAACTTGTGTATAGTTAAAACTCCAATCGAGGTTCATGGTAGTCCCAACTCCGGAATTTAATTTCTTTTTAAATAATATGGGTAAAGAAAGACCGCTAGCCAGGGCCATCCAGCATCCATAATTTCCACAGGAACATTGAATGTCACTGTTTACGTCTATAATCGTATGTCCGCATTCACCAGCTGTGCCTGTCTGCCCTCTATATATTTTTTTATTTAGAATAATACCAGCTCCTATGCCTGTACTTAGGGTCAGGAAAATCATGCTGTCATATCCTTTTCCTCCACCAAATTTAAATTCCCCATAAGCTTGTGCATTCACATCATTATCTATAATCACAGGTACGCTGAAATAGTGTTGCAGGCTTTCCTTAAAAGGAAAATCCATGAAGCCCGGCAAGTTTGAAGTTGTGATGGTGATGCCTCCTTTATATCGTAAGTGTCCCGGGAATCCCACTCCAATACCTTTTAGTTCGTCTTCTATATAATCATTCTTTTTTAACAAAGATTTCACAAGAAGTGCTATCTGTTCCACGACCATCTCTTCGCTTTTATCAACATGATCATATACGACAGATTTATCAATTAACCTGCCATGTAAATCAAAAAGCCCTGCCGAAAGTTTTGTGCCACCCAGATCGACACCGCAAAGAATCGTTTCCATAAAAAATCATAGACAATGCTCCGTGCGCGCTATTATATCGTCTTGCGCATCCGGAGACAATGTAGTAAAAAACGCGGAATATCCAGCAACTCTTACCACGAGATCGCGATACTTTTCGGGATTATTTTTGGCTGCAATCAACTTTTCTTTTGAAACAATATTATACTGAACATGCCAACCTTTAAGCTCTGAAAAGAATGTCCTGATCATTGATGATAGTTTCCTTTGATCGGTTTCATTTTTTATGGCTAAAGGTGATAGCTTTTGATTGAGTAATACGCCTCCGAGAATTTTATTTGTGGGCAACTTGGATACTGATTTGAAAACAGCCGTTGGTCCCAGCATATCGGTTCCCGAAGTTGGAGAGCAACCTTCAGCGAGCGGAGTGTGCGCTTTACGCCCATCAGGACTTGCCGGTACTACTGAACCGGAAGGCACGTTGGCAGAAATACTTGATGTGCCAGGGTAGTACTTACACCCAATAGGGCCTCTGCCAAACCTGGTTGTATGGTGATTTTCTATTTCATTTATATAATCCATATATGCTCTGACAAGCAGTTGATCGACTTCATCATCATCGTTGCCAAATTTAGGAGCAAAGTTAAGTAACATCTGGCGTGTCTTTTCTCCTCCCTCTCCTTCAAA
>SDBV01002912.1_pt1 | contig 25528 bp, 31 predicted proteins | sample 2277081 | NCBI WGS metagenome assembly SDBV01 (sample SAMN10402039, study PRJNA504765) | marine sediment metagenome | isolation source: marine sediment core GS10_PC15, 223 cmbsf | place: Arctic Ocean: Southern Knipovich Ridge | collected 2010 | reverse complement strand
AAGTAATTGAGAAAAAAGCATTACCATCAAAACCTATATCTTTTCAGATAAAAAAAGCGAATCTATCCATAGAAAGAGATGCAATAATAAATTATCTTTTGCCATATGAAATATATTCCCTTTTTCTCATTGCAAATTTAAAAGATAAAGAGTTTCCATCAGAATATTATGTTGCAAAAAGGGAAAATGAAATAGTTGGAATCGCTGCTTACTTTCCCATATTTCAGTCATTTTCTTTGTTTACTGAATATTCTGAAGTTTCGAAAGAATTTGCTCATTTAATGACAAAAAATCATGAAATTAAAACTTTTCTTGGCATAGCAGATTGTGCAAGAGATGCTTACTTAGAATTATTAAAGTTAGGATATAAATCTAAAACTGATTTTAAACATGTTTTCATGGAGTTAGATTTGGAGAATTTTCATTTTTTTGATTCTAAAGAGGGAAAAATTAGAACAGTTGAAGAAAAAGACATCGATCAAGTAGTGATTCTCCATAGATATTTTCATCATCAATCTAAAGATGATCCTATTACAGAAGAAGAAAGAAATAAAATTCGTCTAAGCCAGATTAAATATTGCTTAGAAATTGATAATAAAATTGTATGTTCTGCTGTTAGTAATGGAATGGTTTATAAAGCTTTTCAAATTTTGGGAGTTTCCACACATCTAGATTATCGAAGGAGGGGATTTGCTAAAGCTGTATGTTCTTATTTGATTCGATATTTTCAGAAACAAGAAAATGCCAAAAATGCTGTTATTTTTACTGATTATGATAATATTCCGGCTCTTAGGTGCTACCATGCTTTGGGTTTCAAAATTACAAACGAATATTATTTTGCAAATTTTTAGAAAGAATTTTAAATGAATGAAAGAATAATAAAACGAATTTGTAATAAGGCCAATATTCTAGATTTATTAGATGTAATTGAGAAATAATAGGTTAGAAAAAAGATTTGAATAAAAAAATAATCAAAACCCAAAACCATTTGAGTATTATACTACGTATTTTTTTTGAAAAAATAGAGAAAAAGATTGCTGTTTAATGGGGGATTCTCCTTGATTTTAAGGGTTTATAGGAGGACAATAATTTCATTACTAATTATTTATTAAGTGTAAGGATATACCTATGTATTTAGTCGCAAAGTTGGTTAACGGGTCAACTAAGAATAGGTTGAGAGCTTGGGACGAGTATTTGCAGTTGCTTGGGACTTTTCATATGCGTCCAGCTCTAGAAGAATATATTTCTGAATTTTTATGAGAATAACTTTTTCTTAAAAACACCTAGGACTATAAAAGATGCGATTAACATCACACTTCCTCCAATGTACATGGAAAAAACCGGATTCATTCCGACAAACACTCCAGCAATAAGAGCGCTTATTGCATAAGCAGCTGTATTTACAGATCCCAAAAGACCAAGAGCTTCTCCTTGCATATCTGAAGAAGCATTGTTAGATATTATTGTTGTTATAGTGGGATTTAAAAAAGCAATAATGTAACTATAAATAATAACAAAAGGGATTAACCAATAATAAGAAGGGTAATAAGGGATGGATAAAATACATAATCCTCCCAAGAAACTACTGGCCCAAAAGAGGAGTTGAGTTTTATATCGAGATAACAAAGGACGTATTAATAAACCTGCACTTAAAGCATAAAACCCTCCGATTGCACCATAAAAAAGACCCACTTGTGCTGATGAAAATTGAAACGTTTTAATTAAGTAAACAGGAGAAAAGTCCATAAAGTAAGTCCAAGCGAAACTAACTAGAAAAGAGCAAAGGAAAAACGTTCTAATTGCTTTAGTCGTAAATGCTTTCTTGAGATTTTTTAGTCCTACTGAAAAACTAACTGCTTTTTCATATAATGTATGTAGGGGTTCTTTGAAAAAGAGAGCTGCTAAAACTATATTGATTAATGTTAATATACAAGAAAAAGAAAAAGGAAAACTAAAACTATAAATTGAAAGTCCTCCACCAATAAAAGGCCCAAAAGTAAAACCCGCTCCTATTGCCATAGCATAAAGACCAAAATTTTTAGCTTTTTGTTCATTAGTGCTAATGTTAGCAATAGATGCTTGTACAATGGAAATATTACCAGCACCTATTCCCAAGATGATTCTAGAAATAACTAATATCCATATGCTATTGAATATTATTCCAAAAATGGAAATAAAATGACCTAATGAAGAAAAAGAAAGACTTTGTAGCAGGGGTTTTTTTCTTCCTTTTTTATCTGAAATTGCGCCCCAAATAGGAAGAGAGAAAAATTGAATAAAAGGCATCAAAGCAAATAAAACTCCAAGCCAAATCCCTCTTATTTCACTGCTTGTTTCTGAAGAAAAGAAGGGAATAGAGGTGTCAAAGAATAGTTTAGAAAAAATAGGATAAATTAATCCCATACCCATAAAATCTATAAAAGTAACCATTAATAAAACAGATAGAGATAGTGTGTGTGATTTTTTTAATATTCCCATATAAGATCCCAGGACTATTTTTATGAATAAATTAAATGATATAACATTTTAATAAATTTTTCTAGTTTCTTTAAAAGAAGGGAACAACTTTTATTAACAGTTTTTCGACTGATTTTGAGCTTGGTTGCGATATCATCATTTGACATCCCAAGCGCTTTTAGTTGCTTGATTTTTGGTGAAAGTCTTTGATATAAAGGTATATGACATAAGATTTGCCAATTCTGGCAAACCATGAAACTAAGGAGATAATTTCTAAATTGGCTAATATTTATTTCCGCAATTTTACCCAGTTTCTCACAAATCAAGTTCTTGAATAAGTCGCATAAATTTTGTACACTGATGCCTTGGAAGAGTGGCAGAGCGGCCGAATGCACCTGTCTTGAAAACAGATGACGGGCAACCGTCCGGGGGTTCGAATCCCTCCTCTTCCGTTTTGCTAAGCAATTTGTATCTTTGTTCTCTTGATCTAATAATGCAAGGGTTTCAAGGTTGGAATGAGCCAGGTAATGTGGCCATTTTCGATAACAGGATCATTTTGTATAGGTTCCATTTCGATAGTGCCTAATAATTCTTTTAATGCTAAGGCTGAAGACTTGGTGTTTTTGTTTAAAGTTTTATAAAAATTTTCTAGTCTGTGATTTATCCATTCTTTAGGAGGGGACTTGAAAGCTCCTTTTTTCTGAAATACCAAAGCTTGCATTTCTGATTTTAATTTGTCCTGTCTATTTTCTGCATCGCTGATCGCGTCTGATACCACTTTGGAAAAGTTACCTGCTTTTATAAAACTTAAAAGATTTTGTAATTCTGATTGGACTTTTTCCGCTCTAATTATTATTCCGATTACTTTTCCATCCTCAATATCAATTAAGGGTACCCTCACTATTTTCACTGTTTACGCTTCCATAAACAAAATTTTTTGCTTGACTTTTTGGTGAGAGGGGGTATCCTTTGTTTTATGTTTAAGCAGCCATTGCATGGTGGTTACAAAAATAGGAGGTTTTTATGGATTTGGATAATGAAAAAAAGCTTTTTGAATTGAATGAAAAATTAGAAAATTTATTGGGAGTTATGAAATGAACAGAAGAGATGATTTAATTATGTTAAATAAGAGATGTGGGAAACTTACGGTAAAAGAATACCTTTATTCTAAAAACAGTAAACGTTATTTCTTGGTTATTTGTGATTGTGGTAATGAAATAGAGTTGCATAAAGGATATCTTAATTCTGGAAACGTTAATAGTTGTGGTTGTTCCAAGAAGTATAGAGATTTTGATGATGTTTTTGAAAAAAACACAAAGAAACAAGGAGAATGTTTGATTTGGACAGGAACAACATCAAAAGGATATCCAAAATTTAAGCTTCAAGGGAAGGTTTATTCAGCACATAGAGTGGTATGGGAACAGGTATTTGGAGAACCAATCCCAGAAGGAAAGTGTGTATGTCATCATTGTGATAATAGAGCTTGTGTAAATGTTGGTCACCTTTTTGTGGCATCGAGAGCACAAAATTCCAAAGATATGATTAGAAAGGGCAGGCAGGCAAAAGGTTCACGGAATGGGAGTGCAAAGTTCTCTGAAAAAGACATTATTTCCATTCGAAATGAACCACCAACAAAAAGTATATCTGATATTGCAAAGGAACGAGGAGCTCATAACTCAACTATTCGTAGAATATTAAATAAAGAGACCTATAAAAATTAAAATTCTATTGACTTGCTTCATTATATATAGAGGGAAGGTCATACTTTCTCACCTATCAAACATATCGAAAATGGGAAGAAAATCGGATATTATGTTTCGAATTCGTCAAAAGAATAAGAAAGGCCTCATGACAAATGAGAACTGTGCAAAATATGATTCTTTAAAAGGCTGTCGTTGGAAAGCTTCTGATTTGCAAAGTTCTATAAAAAGAAAAAATAAGGAGATTGTGTGAATTTATTAAACTTAACAGATGAGCAATCAAAGGCTCTAGATCAATTATGTAAAATTGTTAACTTTGGTGCAGATTGTCTTGAAAATTCAAAAATTGATAGGAAGAAGATAAGAATTCGAAAAAAACTTTTTTTGTTAATGATGAGTGCAGCACATAATTATACAGAGGGCATTTATGAGCTTTGCAAACAATCAAGGACACATAGTTGTTTCGTTCTCATGCGGTCGTTGATAGAAAATCGCATAAACGCAAAATCATTATTTGCTTCTAAGGGATTAGATGGAGTCTATGGATATTTACTCGAGAGTTATAATGAGGAAAAAAAGATGTTAGAAAGGATGCTAGAGTTAAAAAAACGCAGACTTTGTGTTCCAATGCTAAAAAATCTTTCTGAAAAACATCTTAATAAAAAGATAAAATCTTTTGATAAGATTATTAATACAATCAAAAAAAAATATCCCGAAAGTATAAGTTTTCAAAAAGCCTATAATAGGGCAGAAAAAATTGATGAATTCAATAGAATAAAAAAATATCGCTCAGAATCTTTAAAAGTTGAATATGAAAGCTTTTATAGATTGTATAGTTCTAATTCTCATTTAACATTACGTCATGGGCTAGATACATTTATTTCGGTTGGAGAAGATGATATTTTGGAAATATTGTTAAGTGGAGATGTAAATGACCTGGAAAGAATACTTCAACATACTTTTTATTTTTATCAAGATATTCTTAGAATGTTTTTAATTCATTTTAAATCACCTTTTCGAAAAGAATTAAAAAACTATTTGTAATTCAACTAAATAGTTAATAGTTAAACAATCTTAGTAGTAATGAATTCTCTATCTATTTAACTTGATTTCAGAAGAACATAAAGAGAAACGCTATAAGAAATAGACATTTAATCCTTTCCTAACCGTTGTTTTGCTGATTTTGAGTTTTATAGAAATTTCAATATTTGTCATTCCTAAGGTTTTCAATTCCCTAATCTTAGGTACTAACTTTTGATAAAGGGGATAATTTGCTCAATAGAGATTTTAATCTTCACCGGTATGAGCGATATGGTACGAATTGGTAGCTCCTCTTCCGAAACTTTCTTGTCTAACCTGTTTATTTATGAGGGTTTATAAAAAAAAATATTTGAACTATAAATCACGAAGCAGAATAATTGTGAGTTATAGAAAGAGGTTGTATAACTCATGAAAAAGGATAAGCTTTTGAAATTACGTCATGAAGAATTAAATAAACTACGCAAAAAACAAGCTGAAAAAGAAGAAGGATCTAGAAAATAAAAATGCCATACGTTTCTTTAACTGAATCTAGTGCATTTCATAATGCTTCTGAAGCAAAAAAAGCGGAAATTAAAAAACAATTTATACAAACAGCACAACGAGTGGCGAACAAATGCCTTCTTGATAAAGACAGTGCCACAATACGCGCAGATAGACTTGCACGTCGAGCTTTATTATTTTTTGAAAAAGAGTTAACAGAGACTTACCAGGACGAAGAGAAATTTTCAAATCTCGTTAAAATGACTATTAATTCTGCTGAAAGAGAATTTACCTCACCATATAGATTTTGTGAACAATTACAAGATATTCTAACAGGGAAAACAAAAGAGAATCCCACTCATTAAAAATATCTTTCGCTAGAAGTGATATTTGGTGTACATATAATTGCCTTTTTTTAGGACTGGGTCTAATGATATTCGGGGCATAATGTTAGCGCAAAAAAAGAATCTTTCATTCCGTGATTTTAAAGTCGTTAACAACCCAACCTTCTTTACAATATAGAAGAAACAGATTCAATTGTCGCTTCCCATTTAAGCTCAGGTTTATCAAGGATTTCGATTGCTATATTGTGGGTCGCTTTAACGTTTTCATAAGCCTCGGAATTGATAACTTTAAGTGTTCCTAATGATTCAAATGTGTCATCATTTTTAATCCAACGAGCAGCTAAGAGGGCATCCTGAGAAACTTCTTTACGATAGTAAAATTCAATTTCATCAACATACTTTAAAAAAGTGTCATTAATTCGTTGAGGAACCAACAAGCCTTTTTCTCGAATGTCTTGTTCCGTGGTTTGGATAAATGTCTTGTCGCGTTCTTGAATGGAGTCCCAACGTACTTTATCTGAAGCAATCACGTGAAGGATTTTAATTCGATACCCTTGTTTTTTTAAAAATTCAAAGAATTTACAAGTTTGCGGACTTGAGCAGGTTGTCTCGAAATAAAAAGCATATTTTTTTCTAATTAAATTTGCTAAAAGCAAATGCGTTGCTGCATTGGAACCAGGTCTCCATTTTGTGTAAGCCTGTTCTCGAGCTTCCTTGGAACGATCTCCTGCTTCTATATCAGCGACATATGTTCTCTTTTGACCTTTTAAGCAAACCTCGTCAGGAGATACATGGGCGTAGTTATAACCAGCTTGAGTTTCTTCTTGTAATTTCTGCCATAAAAGAGTTGTTTTTCCTGAGCCAGGAGATCCTGCAGAAATGATAGCTATATTATTTTTAACTGGATTTTTAGACATGATCTCATGAAAAAGATCATTGATATCTGCTTTGAGTTTTTCCAATTCATCATGTGTATAAAAATTAGGATAATCAAAAGCCTTTCCATGCAAAAAACTGATAAGAATATTTTCAGGTAATGAATATGAATAAGAAAGGTCTTCTTTGTAGATTAAACTTAAATCACAAATATCATCAGTTGTAATTTTAGGTAAGTCCATAAATTTCTCCTTATTAATGTGTTTTCCAACAAAGACTGCTGTAATCAAAAGGAAGGCCGCAAAACTTTGTAGAACATATTTTTTCATTAGAAGAAGCATAGATGAAAAGATGAAAAAACACATCAGTATTTCGTTGAGATTTAATGCAAGTTTTGATATAAGAGTATTGCTTTGGAATGTAGATATAAGTCTTTTTAGGGGGGTAGCGTCATGGAAACATTTGCCATTTATTTAGCGGGTAAAATTCAAAAAGGACATGAAGAACCAAATGAAACATTTTGGGGTGATCAAGAAATTGCAGAAATTCAATCCTGTTTTGCACCTGTAAATGTACAATTACTCAATCCTATAGAAGCTCCAGGAGATGTCGTAAAAGATCCAGAAGGTGCTTTAGGAAGAGATTTGATGCAAGTGTTTGTCAGTGATTGTGTCTTTGTCGATGCACGCGATCGCAGAGGACTTGGCGTCGGTATCGAAATGTGCGTAGCAAAGCTCTTAGCAAAACCTGTGGTGACTTTAGCACCAAAAGAATCGCACTACAACAGATCTTCTGCAACAGTGTCTGGCCATGAGTGTTTAGATTATATCCATCCTTTTGTCTTTGGGTTTTCTGATAAGATCGCACATACCATTTCAGAAGCGGTAGACTGGATGAAGGAAAAACATGAGCATATCAAAGGCAAAGAAGTGATTTTTGATTCGATGAAATATTATGGAAAGAATTACTTTTTGCAAGATCCTACTTTTTTCAAGTTTATTGAAGAAAATCCGCTTTTAAAACAACGCTTTGAGCTTGTGTTAGGCCAAAAGCTCGAAACATCAGTTTAATGTTGATATAGTTTTCTTTTTATGTTAACTCCGAAAGAAAAGTCTTTCAGGAGGCGATGATGATAAAAAAGATGCTATTATTGATGTCTTTTAGCTGTTTTGTATTGGCTGGAATCAATGATAATAATAATGCATGGATGAAAGGAGGTTCAACCTCTAATGGCACATCACAGAAGCGTGAGAATCACGGATTTTTTATTCGTGGTGATGTTAAAGTTTTAAAAATGCAGGAAGAAAATCTTGCATTTGTTTTAGAAAAGGATGATACAAGTGCTTTTGAAGATTTAAAAGCAATAAATCCAGATTTTGATTGGAATCTTGGATTTAGAGCAGGCCTTGGTTATATCACAGGTCATGATGATATCGAAGTCAATGCCAATTGGTATTATTTTTATGGAAAAGGAGATCGCAGCATAGAAAAACAAAGCGATACGACACTTATTCCATTATTTAATGTGGGAGCAGTTCCTATAGGTCAAACCTTTTTTTCTGCAAATGGTCATATAAAAACACAAGTTCATCAAATTGATTTAAATTTAGCAAAACTTTTTGTTGTAGGGACGCGCCTATTTATTAAAGCTGCGGCTGGTTTAGAAGCAATGTGGATGCGACAAGGATATACGATTAAGTATCTATTCTTAGATCAACAATTAAATCCTGCAGATACGGATGAGTTTGGTAGTCGCATGCATTTTTGGGGGATTGGACCCAAATTTGCACTCCACAGTTTTTGGCAATTATTTAGAAAAATTGGACCGATTGCAGAAATTGATGCTAGCATGTTTTATGGAGTTTTCAAAACAACCAACGAATTTATAAAAAATGATACAACACAAGAAAGACTTGTCAATCATTATCGCATCACACGATTCGTGTTAAATGCACTTTTGGGGTTGGAATTCCGCCATTGGTTCGAAAAGTCAGACGTGCATTTAAGATTCCGACTAGGTTGGGAAAATGCCATCTATTTCGATCAAGGCCGAATGGTTCAATTCTCACTGCAACCAGTTTTTAATATGATTCCAGGAGACTTGACCTATCAAGGTTGGATCTTTGGATTCTATTTAGGATTTTAACAGTCAAGGGAGTATAACGCTCCCTTGCTTTTCCCTCTAAAATTTGATACTTATAAGACAAAGGGGGAAGCCATGTCTCTTAGAGAATATAAGAAAAAACGTCAATTCGATAAAACCAAAGAGCCTAAACCCTTACCAGCTGCTTCTAAGGCAAAGAACCTCTTTGTGATACAAAAGCATAAAGCCAGAAGTCTGCACTATGATTTTCGTATTGAAGTAGGGAAAAGCTTGAAATCTTGGGCTGTTCCCAAAGGACTATCTAAATCCACACGTGATAAACGCTTAGCTGTTCAAACAGAAGATCATCCACTAGCGTACGCCAAGTTTGAAGGCAAAATCCCCAAAGGAGAATATGGCGCTGGCACTGTTCAAATGTGGGACATAGGAAAATACCAAAATCTTAAAAATCGATCGCTTCGAACCTGTCTGAAAGAAGGAAGAGTTGAATTATGGCTCGAGGGCAAGCGCTTTTGTGGTGGCTATGCACTTGTGCGTATGAGAGATAAGAATTGGCTTTTAATCAAAATGAACGATAAAAAAATCATGGAAAGGAAAGATGCACGAAAAAGCACACCTAAAAAAAAGTGCTGAGTTTGTTTCACTTGAGCTCGCCACGCTGACAAAAAAACGTTTTTCAGATTCCAAATGGATTTATGAGAAGAAATTTGATGGTATTCGCTGCTTGGCGGTTTGCAAAGAAGGCAGCATCAAGCTCTACTCACGTAATCGCAATGTTTTAAATGCTCAGTATCCAGAGATTGTTCAGGCGTTAAAGAAAATGGGCAAGCGCAATTTTGTCATTGATGGGGAAATTTGTGCCATAACAAGTAAGGAGTCTAGTTTTTCTGCTTTGCAAAGACGCATGCACGTCAAATCCGTGGAAAATGTAAAAAGAAAAGTTCCTGTGAAATATTTTGTTTTCGATCTTCTTTATGTGAATGGATATGATGTGAAAAAACTCCCTTTAATTGAACGTAAAAAATTGTTAAAGAAGAGTTTACGCTTTAACAATTTAGTAAAATATACAGCGCATAGAGTCGGGATGGGAGAAAGCTATTTTAAAACAGCGCAAAAACAGGGATGGGAAGGCATTATTGCCAAAAGAGCAGATAGTACCTACAAATCTCGAAGAACAACTGATTGGCTGAAATTCAAATGTTCCAATCAGCAAGAGCTTGTCATCTGCGGTTTTACAAAACCTCAAGGTTCAAGGGTAGGATTTGGTGCACTTTTGATGGGATATTATGACAAGGGGTATTTAAAATATGCAGGGAAAGTGGGCACGGGATACAACACAGAACTTTTATCTCGTTTAGGTTCAAGACTAAAAAGATTAGAAAGAGATTCAAATCCATTCAAAAACCAAAAAATCCATGAAAGAAACATCCACTGGGTTTCGCCTTCTGTTGTGGCTCAAGTGGAATTTACGGAATGGACACCTGGTGGCAAGTTGCGCCATCCAAGTTTTTTGGGGCTAAGATCGGATAAATCTGCAAAAAGTGTAAAAAGGGAGAGAGCAAAATGAAACAATCAAGACATGTAAAAATAAGCGGCAAAGATGTGGAGCTGACCAATGAGGATAAGATTTTATTTCCCAAGGATCGCATCACGAAGGGGGATTTGATTGCCTATTATCAAAAAATTGCGCCCTACATGTTAAAATGCATGCGACATCGGCCGATTATGATGCAGCGCTATCCCAATGGAATCAACAAAGAGTCTTTTATGCAAAAAAACGTTTCTGACTATTTCCCTAAATGGATTGATACAAAATCTATCAAACGAGAAAAAGGAGGAAATATTCATATGTTAGTGTGTAACAATAAAGCCACACTGACCTATTTGGCCAATCAGGCTTGTATCACACCACACATGTGGTTATCTCAAGATGATATGCCCAATGTGCCAGATCGCATGATTTTTGATTTAGATCCAAGCGGTGCCAATTTTGGCTTAGTTGTTCAAGGAGCAAAAGATTTGCGCGATATTTTGGAAAAAGAATTGAAATTAAGTGCATTTGTCATGACCACAGGATCGAAGGGATTGCATGTTGTGGTTCCTATCAAAAGAGAGTGGAATTTTACCGATGTGCGCCATTTTGCAAGAGATGTTGCCAAATATCTTGCTAAGAAAAAACCTAAACTCTATACCATCGAACCTCGAAAAAATAAAAGACGAAGCAAAGTGTTCATCGATTATTTGAGAAATGGGTATGCTCAAACAGGGGTGGCTCCTTTTGCCGTCAGACCCTTGCCAGGAGCGCCTATTGCAATGCCACTTTCTTGGAAGGAGCTCAGCGCCAAGCTCAATGCACAAAGTTTTAATATAAAAAATGTGCAAAGACACCTTAAAAATGATCCGTGGAAAAACATCGATCGAGTCGCTAAATCTCTAAATGTGGCTGATAAACGATTAGATAAGTTATTAAATTCTAAGCTCTGCTGATGAAAAGGGTTGCAAGGGTTGTGGAAGATCAAATTGGGTTTGATTCCATTGTTCAAAAGAAACGTTGAGTTTTTCGAAATAATCCAAAGCATCGGATGTTTTAAACATATCGATACACATATTGAGTAACCAGCCTTCGTTTTCTTTGCCTAGCATGTCGCAAAAATGCTGCCTAGCAAGAGGACCAAAGTTGGCGACATACTCACACGTCACCTGATACCATTGATTGAGCGTGGCTTCATCAAGATTAAATTGCGAGAGCATCTCTTGCTTGAACAAAACAGATTGCACAGCATACAAAACACAAAAAGTCATTTCTGTATAAGCATCAATGGAGAGCTTTTCAAAAGCATATATATCTTCTACCAATTTGAGACAATTATCTAAAACAGAGAGTTTTTGTTTTAAAGGGATCCAGGGGGCAGAAGAGAGTGTTTCATAAGTACGATTTGCACAGATCACTTCCACTCGCATGCGATCACAAAACGCGTGAAATTTCATACCTGCTTTAAAAAAGTCTTTTTTCTCTAGATCGCACAAAATATCTTGGTAGAGTTGAGGAAAGTGGTTTTTATGGATCTCATTGGAAATTAGATGCGTTTGTTCTCTAGACACAGGGGCAATATATTGAATGTCTGGAAATAAAACGCCTGCTAAAAAAAGCCCGCATTCATCAATGCTTTTTCCTTGAGTCTTTAACTGTTCGAAAAGAGGGTAGGCTAAAAAAAGATGCGTGATTTGCATACACATGACAAAAATCTTACCATCAAAATTGAAAAAATGTTACCCTCTTTAAATTATCAAGGAGGTCGATGATGGAAGTAAACCCTATTATAGTTATGCAAACCACGCAAGGTGATATTGAATTTGAACTCTATCCAAAGGAAGCACCTAAAGCGGTAGAAAATTTTATCACACATGGAAAAAATGGATATTATGAAGGTGTGCGCTTTCATCGCATTATTCCAGATTTCATGATTCAAGGTGGGGATCCTAAAGGAGATGGCACAGGGGGGGAATCCATCTGGAAAAAAGCGTTTGAAGATGAATTTTCTGATAAATTAAGGTTTAGTGCTCCTGGAATTTTAGCGATGGCAAATTCAGGTCCACATACAAATGGATCACAATTTTTCATTACTACAGCGGCAACTTCTTGGTTAAATGACAAACATACTATTTTTGGACGTGTGACGAAGGGGATGGATGTGGTCAATAAAATTGAAGATTTAGGTGCTTCTTCTGGAAAACCCAAAGAAGAAGTGAAAATTGTGAAACTGATATTACGTAATAAATCGGACTCAGAGTAAGAGCGAAAAGGATGAACTACAAGTATTGTGACGCAGTTCAACTCCATAAGAGTTGAGCGAGGATCAATGCGCAGTAGATGGTTCTTTGCAGCCTTTCTATGAGTTGGATTTAGTATGTAATGTCAGTTTAAGGTTTTCAAAAGGTGATGAAGACCTAGTGGCTGATCAACAAATGCAGAATAAAAATCACGCTTAGGCTAAAAGAGACCCAGCCGATTTCAGAAAATCTGAAGGTGATGAGTTTTAAAAATGTGTAAGAGATAAATCCTACGACAAAGCCGTTATAAATGCTTAGAGTTAGGGGCATCACTAAGAAAGTGAGCAAAGCGGGCAGACCTTCTGTAAAATCCCTGAAGTTAATTTCTTTGACATGTTTTGCCATAATGAGGCCAATTGCTATTAAAATAGGCGCTGTTGCAAAGTGCGGAATAGAAGAAATTAACGGGTAAAAGAAAAGGCACAAAGAAAAGAGCCCTCCCACAATAATGGGCACAAGTCCTGTTCTTCCTCCAACAAGGATGCCGCTTAAAGATTCTAGATGAATAGCTAAAGATCCTGTTCCTAAAAAACTTCCTAAAATGGATCCTGTAGAATCGGGCAATAGAGCTTGATAGGCTTTTATTATTCGACCTTTTTCATCTAATAAGTGCGCATGTTTTGAAAGTGTTAAAAGGGAGGCTGTGGAATCAAATAAAGTCACAAGAAAAATAGATAAGATCCATTTATAAGTCTCGGGGGTTTTAAAAAACCCAAAATCAAGGGCAAAAAAAGTGGGCCCAAGTGAAGGAATTTTACCCACAATACCTTCAAAATGTGAATGTCCTAAAAGTAGTGCCGTGATCCAAATAATGAGTATGGTAAGAATAAAAGCACTTTTAAAACGCAGACGTAATAAAATCAGCAATAAAAAGACTCCAACAAGAGTATAGGCAGAAGATAGGGTCCATACTTCTTTTAAAGTGATGAAAGAGGGGCCTATTTCTAAAATTCCTGCTTGTTTAAATCCAATAAAGACCAAAAACAATCCAATTCCTATAGTGATTCCTGTATTTAAACAGTGGGGCATATTGTTGAGGATTTTTTGGCGCAAGCGAAAAAGCGTTAAAAGCAGAAGCAAAATCGCAGCAATGCAGACAATGCCAAGCGCACTTTTCCAATCCAAACCTTGTTTGAGGATGATCGAGTAGGTAAGATAAGTGCTCACACCCATTCCAGGAGCAAGTGCATAGGGCGCATTGGCATATAACCCCATAAAGAGACAAGAAAAAACAATGGTAATAATTGTGGCTACAAGAACGGAAGAAAAGTTCAAACCGGCATCACTTAAAATAGTTGGATTGATCACAACCACGTAAGCCATAGTGGCAAAAGTGGATAGAGCTGCTATGACTTCTGTTTTAAAATTGGTTTGTCTTTCTTCAAATTCAAAAAATTTCTTCATAAAAACGTCAATATAGAGGTTTTTTTAAAAAAAGTCCAATCTCGAAAAAAAACAAAAAATATGTTATAATCCCTTGCATGGAAAGAGTAGGAAAAACAGAACATACATCAATACAATCTTGGGGTGATCTTCGCTATGATGAGGATGATTTTTTCATCCAAGTTTTTGAAAAAGCACGTCAATCTACTCTGGAATTAAAAGAAAAGGTGGAAAAAGAGGGAGGTGTGATTGCCTATTTTCAACATGTGTACTGGTATAAAGAACCCTCTGTCCAAGAACCGCTCACACTCTGGCAAAAGACGCGAGGGTTTACATGGAATTTCTTTTCCTATGTAAAATCAGTTGCATTTTTGCGAAGTTATTCGCAAAATAAAGGTATGAGTGAAACATATACCAGAGGAACGATTGGAATTCGCGATTTATATAAAGCACGTCTTTCATTTGTTAATGGGATTAACTACACCCACCAAGATGTGATTAATGTCGTAAAAAAAATCTCTAAAGCCCATGGTCATTTAAATATCCATTATTACTACAATGAGACGCAGGGGTTTGCAAGAGATATGATTCAATCTTCTCAACACAAATTGGGATATGAATCTAAAGAAGTCAAATATTTGGTGAGCCATTTAAGAGAATTACTGAGATGTGTTGGGGAAAAGGGGCTTATTCGTCATTATGCTCATAGTCAAGGCGCACTTATTACAGTCTTAGCAGCGCAGCATTTAACACCTGAAGAAAAAGCGCAAATTGAGATTATTGCCATAGGTCCAGGACAGTTAGTCTTTAAAGAAGCCACAGGTTACAAATCTGTGCTCAATTACGTGAGTGCAAAAGATTATCCCATCCTTTTAATTAATCCAGAAGCTAGAAAGGTTGCCAATTCAAATGATATGCATGATGAGATTATTATTTTAGAACCGCATCCAGATGCGCAAAATTATTCCTATGATCATACATTAGATGGTCCGACCTATTTAATGGTTGTCGCTGAAGAGGGTGAAAAATTTTGTTTTTTACATGATCGCACTTATAACCGCTGGATGAACAACTTATCTCAAACGTGGAACTGGTTTTTTGGTAATTAATCCAAAATATCGGGTTTTTGCCGTTGTTTTTTTGTTTTAGCGCGCGCTTGTTTTTCTGTTTTTATTTTTTCTTTGGCTTTTTTTGAGCGTTTTTTCTTTTGCTTGCGAATTTTAAAAATAAGCTTTTGTTTTTCTGAGAGCTCTTGTTGTGTGAGCTCTTTGATTCTTTCGACAAGCGCTTTTCGTGCATAATAGCGATTGAGCTCTCTGGAGCGCGTCTTTTGGCATTTGATCTCTATATTTGTCGGATGGTGTTTCAAGTAGACGCAACTTGCTGTTTTATTGACTTTTTGCCCGCCTTTTCCAGATCCAAGAATGAATTTTTCTTCTAGATCTTTTTCTAGAATTTTTAGCTTTCGCATCTCGAGTTTAAGTTTTGTTTCCTTGGGAGTCATACTTTTTTTTACTTTAAGCTTTTTTTATATAAATGTTAAAATGAATGCTAGTTAAAAAACAGACATTACGCAGTAAATTTTGTTTAGAAAGGTGAAAAATGGAACAAAAATTAATTTCTCAAGAAGAGATTTTGGCAAAAAAAGCACAAATCGAAGACGATATTAAAAATTTTAATATCCTTTTGTATATCAAAGGAGACGGGCGTTTTCCCCAGTGTAGCTATTCTGCCCAAGTTGTCGAAATTCTCAATGCTATCGGTGTAAAATTTGAAGTGCGTGATTGTTTAGAAGATCTCGTTCTTAGACAAGCCATTAAAGAGTATTCTAATTGGCCAACACTTCCGCAACTTTATATCAACCAAGAGTTTATTGGAGGATGTGACACAGTTCAGGAGTTATTTACGTCCGGCGAATTACAACGCCTTTTAAGCAAGGAAATCTAAACGTAATCGTTACACGAATGTGAAAATTCAAAATTGAAATATAGAAGAAGTTTTCTAAAAGAATAGAATATCAACGTATTTGACAAATATAACCCCAAAAGTTATGCGAGGAAGAAGATGTGATGTTTTTTCCTAGATAAGTGTAGGTAGGCATCAGTGAGTAAAAAAAAGAGGAAGTAGGCCAATGACATCAAAAGGAGAGTTTAATCCAGAAAATTCGAATATAGAAAGCTGGGCAATTTTTGCAAATAAATCTTCTGGAAAGAGTGATCAGCAACCGCAGGACATACAAGGGGTAGAAAAAATTAATTGGCAAATTGTCCAATCTCAATATGCAAGAATTGATAAATTAAATGTTCTTGCATCTTTGAATCCATCAACATGCTTAAAGATGTCCCGCTTAGCACGAGGTTTTGACGAGATTGAACGGTTTTTTCTTGTTTATCATGATGCAGCTAAAAAACATCTTAGCAATGAGACAAATCGAGAATATGCAAAAGAATATGCAAAAGTAAGAGAAAAATTTGAAAGGCTAATACGTAAATTTGTTGATGATCATGGAGATTTAGGACATGAGGATTTAAAAATAGACAAAATAGATATGGATGTGTTTTTGACGTCTGAAAATACGAAGCTCGACTTTTTAGTGAATAAAGAGATTATTTTAAACACTGTATTAAACAAAGCACTTTATATTGAACAAGTTAAAAAATTTATTCAAGATAATCAAGAGTTGATATTAAAAGAATTTAATATATCCTTTTCTGAAGATATTACAGGTATACAGATTCATTTTGTTTCAAATGATGAAACACATAATAAAGGAAAAATGCCTGTTTTTGTGAGTTTTTATAGCGGTGAGGGGCGAGTGTTTAAATGTGTTTGTAAACCACGGAGTGCAATCGTTGACAAAGCAATTATTTCTTTATTTAATGAGATTAATGTACTTCATGCCGATGAATTATCTCCTCCACACCGTTTACCCACCTATACAATTGTTAATGAATTTCCTCTTAGTAAAGGGTGGAAGAGATCTGGTAGTACGGGAGAAATAAGCATATGGGAACATGTTGATGGGAAGACGGTAGAGGAATTAGTAAATCCTTCAAAAGATAAGCATGTGCAATCAAGATCAGTTGGGCGATATATTCGTTCTCTTAAACAATCACCCAAGAGAGAAATGTTAGTACAAAAATTACAAAGAATGGATGCAATTCTTACAGCATTGAATATCGGGGATTTACATTGGCAAAATGTGATGATTAGGGATTTAGGAACGGATAATCCTGAAATTATACCCATAGATCTCGAAATTGTAGAAGAGCACGAAGGAACATTATTGTCTAGTGGGTTCAAGAAAGTGCCTGTTACTATCAGATCACGGGAGAAAGATTTAATAGAGCAACTTAAAAAAAAGTTTGGATATTCAATTCCCTGTAGACTTCTTTTCTTAGGTACTCAAGAATTGGGGGGTATGATAGGCTTATATGAAAGTAGTGAGCCTCTAGCTCGTAAGTTGGAGAGTTATGTCGAAGAGAAATTTGAAAAACAAGAAGGGGATCTACAAAGTATGTTTTTGGAAGATACGTTGAATCACGATGTAAGTTATTTAACAGGGTATGAAGGTAAGTTGTATTTTGGACTTATTGAAAACCAAAGAATTGTTGGACAAAAAAAGAAAACTTAGGGGGGAATCGTGGTATTATCTTTGGGAAAACAACAGAGATTTTTTAATCGAGTTTTGTCTGTAAGAAACGATATCGAGGAATCGTTAAAAAGAACAGCACAACAAGAGCGGAATGTTTCTCTTGAATCTTGGGAAATTATCTTGAAGGCTGAAGAAATCGTTGGTAAAGCATGTGAAGAATTTAAGAAAAAAGTGGAAGAGATAAAACCTAACTCACCTGAATATCGAACCCTTAAAGATATAGTAATAAAATCTGCAGCACGATATTTTAAATCTCCAACTCAAACTACTAGAGAAATTAGAGAGATATTAGCAGGAAAAAAGTCAGAAATCTCTTAGGCTGTCTTAATGTTTTCAACACTTTGCTGACACCATTTGCACATTCGCTTTAGTTGTTGCATACGGCAGAGGATTAAATCAGTCCGTTCTCAATCAATTCTGAAATATGTATATAACGCGCAGGTAAATTGTCAATGATGCCAAGGAGTTTTTTTGCGCCTAAAATGTAGGTGCGTTTTCCAAAAACTTGGGTCTTAAATGTGATTGAGACATCTTCTTCAAAAAACTCGATTTCATGAATGGCATGTGAATTGAGATATTCTTTGGGAATATTGAATTCTTCTTCTTGTACGATAGGCTCTCTTACAGAAATGATTTGATCTTCATGGACTTGTAAAATATCAGCTATCATCAACGCGGTTTTTGGAGGCGAGGTTTTTGTAGATTGGTGCGATTCTTTAATTGTCTTATTGGATGATGCAAAACTTTTGCTCAAATGTTTGAGTTCTTGCAAAAATCTTAAAATAGGAATGGAAAGATTGGGAGCATCTACGAGGGGGAAATCCACTTCAATATCTTGGATATTGACACTTGTGGATGCTTGGATCATAGGCATTTGATACGATTTACAAAAATCCAAAGCTTCATCTAGTTGTCTTCCTGATCCACAATGCAATAGAACTGTACTATTGACATCCACGAGTTCTTTTTGATCAAAAGAAAGAGTTTTGATATCATGGCTATGTAAAAAAAATGTAGCAAGTTTGCCATTGCCCACAATAAGAAGAATGTCTTTCATTTTTCCCTCCAAAGGTTTATCTATGAGTATAAGATGAATATAGAAAAAAGCACATTTAAAATTTTAGGTCTTCATTGCTATTCCTGTGTTTTGGAGATTGAAAAAGCTTTTAAAAACATTGAAGGTATTCAAAAAATTAAAGTGGATTTTTCTACAGAAGAGATCCACTTGGAACATGATAAAGATCTCATTTCTTTAGAGACTATAGATAAGAAGCTGCAAGAAATGGGGTATCACCTTGCCACATTTGATGAAAGTGAGGTTTATCTAAAAAAGCAAAAACGTACAAGTGTTATTGTTTTCATTCTTGCAGTGCCACTCATATTGGGAACTCTTTTTGGGTATTTTGGGTTTGTCTTTCCTCATTTTGATCTATTGTCGTTTGTCTTAGCTACGGGTATTTTCTTTTTTTCTAAAACGTTATTGCTATCTGGCTTGAAAAGTCTTTTAAGACTAAAACCCAATATGGACAGCCTCATTTTTTTAGGCACCTCGACAGCATACTTCTATAGCTTGATCATTTTAATCCTATTTTATATGGGTGTTACAAATAATGAATTTTATTATTTTGAGACTGCGGGATTTATCCTCTTTTTCATCAATCTGGGTAAATATTTTGAAGCTTTGACGAAAAAAAGAGCCACATTTGCCGTCCAAAAGTTGATGCAATTGCAGCCTAAGACGGCTACGAAGTTAGATCAAGGTAAGGAAGTCAATATTCCTATTGAACAGATTCAAGTCGGTGATCTGTTGCGTATTCATCCGGGAGAAAAAATTCCTATTGATGGAGAAGTGATAGAAGGCACCAGTTTTATCGATGAGAGCATGTTGACAGGAGAAAGCCAACCTGTTTCTAAAGAGAGCAAGAGCTTAGTTTTTGCAGGAACGCTTAACAAGGAAGGAGCTTTAGTGATAAAAGCCACTAAGGTGGGCAAAGAGATGCTACTTGCTCAAATTATAGAAATCGTATCCAATGCATTAAAATTCCGTGCTCCTATCCAAGATCTTGCAGATGTGATTTCTTTCTATTTTGTCTGGATTGTTTTGAGTATCGGCGTACTTTCCTTTGTGATCTGGCTTTTTGCGGGTTTTCCTTTATATTTTGCCATTAAAATATTGGTGGCTGTATTGATTATCGCGTGTCCCTGCGCTCTTGGACTTGCGACGCCTATCGCTGTGATGGTTGCAAGTCAAGTCTCTTCTTCCATGGGGGTTTTGATCAAAACGGGAAAGAGTTTAGAGCTTGCTAAAAAACTTGACACCATTGTGTTTGATAAAACAGGAACGTTGACTAAGGGTGAGCTAAAGCTAGTTGATGTGAAAATGGAAAGTGATCGCTATTCTAAAGAAGAGCTATTGACTTTGGCCAAAGCGGTCGAAAAAAACTCAGAACATCCCATTAAACATGCGCTTATGGACATCGAAGATAAAAATTTAAAAGTCGAACAATTTTTAGCAAAACCTGGGTTTGGTGTTGAGGCGATTGTGGAGAGTAAAAAAATCCTCATTGGAAATGCGAAGTATTTAAAAGAACATCAGATTGAGCCCAAATACGATGAATATACTCTGATGGCAATCGATGGCACACTTGTGTGTGCGTTTGTGTTAGAGGATACAGTTAGAGAAGAAGCAAAAGAAGTGGTAGAGCTGTTAAAAAAGCAAAAGATTGATGTGGTGATGTTGACAGGGGACAAGAAAAAAACAGCTCAGAAAATAGCAGATGAGCTTAATATTCAACATGTGATTTCAGATGTGTTGCCTCAAGATAAAGCAAAAGTGATCGAAGATTTGAAAAAAGGGGGTAGAGTGGTTGCAATGGTGGGGGATGGAATTAATGATGCGCCTGCTCTTGCAACAAGTGATGTTGGAATTGCCATTGGTAGTGGGAATGATATTGCACTTTCTACAGGAGATATCATCTTGATAAAAAACCAACTAAAAGATGTGGATCTTGCAATCAGATTATCTAAAGTAACGAATACCAAGATCAAGCAAAATCTTTTTTGGGCATTTTTTTACAATACTGCAGGCATTCCCCTTGCTGCGGGTGTTTTTTATCCATTTCTTCTCAATCCTGTCGTTGCCTCCATTGCAATGGCGTTTTCTTCTATTTGCGTCGTATTAAATGCGCTTTTGATCCGTTCCAAATTTCGTTCTTGATTTTCTTGTAAATTTCTGTTATGAATAGACTGTATGGCGACACATCATAATATTGTTAAAGCTGCTATTTTTGCCTTGTTTGGAGGACTGTTTTTTGCCATTCTTGGCATCATGATTAAAATGACAACACGTGAGTTTTCTTCAGAAGTTGTGGTGTTTTTCCGCCAATTTTTTAGCCTGCTTACTTTGATGCCTTTGCTTTTATTAGAGCGCGCACAAGGTCATACGCTTAAAACAAAGGTCTTTCCTTTATATTTGCTTCGTACATTTGTCTCTTTAAGTGCGATGTATTGTCTATTTTATGCATTGAAACATCTTACTGTGACAGATGCGCTTGTTTTGAGTTATACAAGACCCCTTTTTATTCCTTTGATTATTTGGGTTTGGTTTCAAAAAAAAGTCAAAGCCATTACTTGGTGGGGATTGATTTTAGGGTTTATTGGGGTGATTTTAGTTTTAAAACCTCAGCCTCATCATACCTTTAATGTGGCATCGATTATAGGACTTGCATCAGGTCTTTTTGGAGGTATAGCATTTACAGCTGTGAGAAAATTGACCAAGACAGAACCTCCAACACGTATCATTTTTTATCTACTGATTTTATCTTTGCCCATTTCCATTATTCCTGCGTTAAGTAATTGGCAAACTCCGACACCCTTAATTTGGACATATCTATTGGTAATTGGAATTTTGGCGACTTTTTATCAAGCCTTTGTGACGCTAGCCTATAAATATGCACACACTTCTAAGGTCAGTTCTATTTTATATTCTGCTGTGATTTTTGGCGCAATTTTTGATTGGTTCTTTTTTGATCAAATCCTTGATTTTATTGCGATTATAGGTGTGTTACTGATTTGTGTGGGCTCTATTTTGGTGGTAAAAGATAAAAAAGCTCTAATTCCCATGGATCGAAAATAAAAGTGGCGCTTGGATTTAGAAAGTTCGTAAAGCCAACGTGCGATGGAGTCCAAATAGATTTCGATTCCGTAGTCTAGGGCATGATCACCGACAGTTTCAATTTCAAATGAAGAAGGTAAAATTTCTTTAAGAATTGCGTGCTGAAAATAACAAAAAGGTTGAGAAGAAATAAGTAAAACAGAGCCTGGTTTTGGATGTGTTTCAACCCATTGTTTAGCTGTAGAGTGTACATCTGGACGTAAAATGCTTCCATCACTTTCTTTTAAAAGCTCCGTTTTAACGATTTTTAAAGGAACTAAATCCATTCCTGGCGGCAGCTCATGCATTTGAAAAAGCAGAGTGATGAGTTCATTTTCTTGTGTAGGAAAATGCCAGATCGCATGATATTTGATAGGCAAAGAACAATTTTTGGGAAAAAGCAGTTCTTTTTTAGGTTCATAAACAGGATCAAGTTTTCTTGTACAACAGATCACAACGATTTCTTTGAAACGCACTCCTTGTTTATAAAGCTTTGCTAAATATTCGATGCGATTGCGAATTCTTGGCAAAGCACCTCCAATGATCACAGCATACTTATAAGAAGATTTTTTTGGTAAAATCGCATCTACAAGTCCAAGCTCATTTAAAAGTCGACGTAACTTTACTTCATTATCAACATAAAATTTTGGCATTTGCCAAAGTTCTCGCCCTTTTTCTCGAACCCATTTGGGATAAATTTCTTTCACAATAGCGTGAATTTCATGTTTATTTTGCACATCAAAATGTGCTAGAAACTCATAAAGAGTAGGGGGAAGTTCATTATCGAAATGCTTATTTACGCTTGGAATATAAATGGCGCAAAAAACCACACTCCACAAAGACAAGAAAAACATGCATTTTTTCATAAAATATCTGCTATTTTGTTTTTAACAAAAGGGGTTTACAACTTAAATTTTTTTGTTTGCCGTCCTGATAGCGTTTAAAGTTAACCAAATAACGTGCAATTTGATCTAAGTAGACTTCAATTTTGTGCATTTTTCTTTCGTAACCTACCGTTTCGATTTCATATTTCCCTTCTAGATGTATTTTCAAAGCAAGGTCTTGATAATTAACAAAAGGCTGGTTAGAAATCGCAAGGATACTTCCTTTAAGGGGTTTTGTCTTTAACCAGGCAGCCACAGTATCATCTGTTTTTGGGCGCACAAGCTCCCCATTTTCATTTTTTTTCATAGGAAATGAGATATATTCGATAGGAATTTTTTGAAATTCTTTTGGGAACACATACTGTTTGATCAAAAAACGTAACATTTCACTTTCATTTTTGGGCAGGGGAAGATTGACCTGCTTAGTTTCTAGCACCGTTTCATCAGGTTGCAAAAAGAGACTTTCGGTCTCCACAAGAGGATCTAAAGGACGTTCTCCTGACAGTACATAAATTTTGCCAAAACGCACACCTTGTTCAAAAAGATGGACCAAATGATAAAGACGTTGTCTTGCCGTTGTTGTCACAGCACCCAATAAAAAGACATAATCATAATATTTCTTTTGAGGAGATACTTCCTGAATCATTCCTATGTTGTCGATGAGCGATAAAATGTATGCTTCATCTTTAACTGTAACTGGATCCATTTGCCAACGTTCTTGGTTTTCTTTTACTTCCCAATGCTTTTGTGTGGCATCCACAAGGCCTTCAAAGGAGTCCAATAGCCTTTGAACGGCATTAAATTCTTTTTTTGGAAGAGGGTAGGTTTGCTTTGGAACGTGTGTGACACCAAACGTTAAAGAAATCGTGCAAGCGAGTAAAAGAAATAATTTTTTCATTTTTCATCCTTGTTGTTTTTGCTATTCATTTTACAAAAAAACCCACTTTTATTTAAACTGTTTTTACTTATGTGTACTCCAGCTTATATTTTTAGTCCCTCTTGTTTAATTCCGGATTCTGGACGTTTATTCAACACAGACATGCCAAATAGTAGTGCAGTAGTAGGAAAGTCACAACAAGTAGGTAATGAATATTTAGCATTATTAAAAGAGCTGCCATTTTTTGAGCCAGAATGTGAACCAAAATTGAAATCGTGTTTTAAAGAAGAAAAAAAACCTTCAAGAAATAGCGTTCGATTTGACGAAAATCCTGTATCTGAAGTTTTTAAGCTTTCACCCGCTCAATCACCTTCTCCAACAGCTTCTCCTCCATGTTCCCCTTTTCCTCATCGCCACATAATTACTAGACGATTCGGGAATCTAGGACCACCACAAAGAGTTCCTGTACAACGATCTCAAGACGACTCAGATCTTTGATCTTTATTAAATTTTAGAACTGTTGTAGCATGAAAATATGAAATATGCGCTTTTGAGTTTGTTGTTTTTTTTCCCTATTTTAGAGGCTAAGCAGGTGAAGATAGAAAAGTATCATGGACATGAGCTTGTGTTATATTGGAGACCTGGATGTCCCTATTGTGATGATGTTATCGATTATATGAAAGATCACAAGATTCCCGTGCAATTGCGTAATATCCAAAATGCGCAATATCGCAAGGAACTTATCCAAATTGGCGGAAGACAACAAGTTCCCTGTTTAATCATCGATGGCAAACCCATGTACGAATCTAGCTGTATTTTAAGATGGTTACGGAATCAAAACGAGTAGACGTAGAGTGTCGATTTATAAAAATCATTCAATCGCTTTTTGTGTTTGGGATTAGTTGCATTAAATCCGAATGTATTTGAAATCACTGTTATATTTTTGAAATCCGTTAGGTCGATTTTTTGCATCAAGGATGGGCACAAATAAAGATAGATTGCATCTGCATCTTTAGGTTTGAAGTTCAGGAAGTTTTTGAAACGGATAGTGAGATTGGGCACAAATAAAGAGAGCAATTTGGCAATGAGGAAGGGGAAAAGTGCATTTTCCACACCGATGACTTTGCAAGGGGGCATTTTTTTGGCAAAAAATAGAGAAGAGAGGCCAAATCCGCATCCTAAATCATAGAGGACTTTGGGCTCATGTAAAAATTCAAGCGCTGCTGTGAGTGCGTGTTTATTGGAGGGCATGGGAGAAATCCCGTTCTTAATTGTAGAATAAAGAATGGATGTTATGGCAAAAATAATGAAAATCCAGTACATACAAGGTAGTCTAACAAAAAGGTGTGATTGTGCGAAAGTGGTACATTTTGATTGCGATGATCACATCGATTTCCATGATCTTTATTGATCAAACCATTCTACCTTTAGCTTTACCTACCATTCAACGCGAATTTTTAAGTTCCGATTTGACTTTGCAATGGATCGTCAATAGTTATTTTTTATCGATGACGGCATTTGTGCTTTTAGGCGGCAGGCTTTCTGATGTTTATGGTCAGCGTAAAATTTATTGTTTAGGCTTACTTGTTTTTGCCATTGCGAGTGCTTTTGGGGGGCTTGCTATCGACAGCCTTTGGCTTATTGGTGCACGCATTTTTCAGGGTATTGGTAGTGCTTTGATGACTCCTGCGACGTTTACGATTATCATCCAAGCTTTCCCGAAAAAAATGCGTGGTCGTGCCA
>SDBV01002911.1_pt1 | contig 25535 bp, 31 predicted proteins | sample 2277081 | NCBI WGS metagenome assembly SDBV01 (sample SAMN10402039, study PRJNA504765) | marine sediment metagenome | isolation source: marine sediment core GS10_PC15, 223 cmbsf | place: Arctic Ocean: Southern Knipovich Ridge | collected 2010 | reverse complement strand
GTCCGTATGATGAACTGGGCATCAGAATGATAATTATGTGGCTGGCGTGATTGAGTATATCTGCCCGCCTGATGGATATTCATGTCTTACAGCTTTGCACTTAGAGCATATCTCCATTCCAACGTCCTGCTCAGGTTTGAGGTAATCATCTGGAGTAGACTTCCTATTAGGTTGTTGTGTCCAGTCGTGCGCACACCAATCATTCATATACCACCTCCATTATTCATTTGTTAAGGTGCAGCTCATCATACGAGCTCAACATATATATCATATCACAACTAAAACCATTTGTCAATAGAACATTAGTTCGTATTATATATGCCCAGCTGTTAGTTGACATAACATTTGCAACCTGCCAGCTGGCATACCCCACCCCATGCTCTGGACTTTTGGCACGGCGGGTACGGGTGGGCGAGTTTGCTATGTATATTTACTCTCTATTGGTAGAAGCAGAATTCTCAATTTGGAGATTCTGAACTTGTCTCGTTCTCAGGAGGTAGAGGTGGGTATACAATCATTTTACCATCTGCCACTTCCTGTCTAAGCATATTCATAAACCTCTTATGCTCAGGCGAGTTAAGCATCTCTTGTAGGTCTTTATAGCGATAGTTAGCATACTCATCTAATATAATTCTATTACACATCTTTGCCTCCCGTAGGAGCAGAATTACTGACTCTGAAAACTGGACTTACTTATCTTCTTCTTTAACTGGTACTGTCGCTATTCCTTTCTTAGTTAGCATATATACTATCTGCTGAAACTCTGTAGTATCTCCTTCAGTATCTCCACTGTAGGTATCTCCCTCAATAGTATACGCCACTCCAGCCATAATGAACCTGGCGACCATCTTAACCATCTACTTCTCCTTTGCATTCTTGACTATCATAGCCATAGCTTCTATAGCATCTTCAGCAGCTTGTACCGCACTACCGCCAGACTCAGCTACTATGACTGCTACAACCTTATGCTTTCTGCTTATTACTGTGTTAGTCATTTCATTCCTCCTTCTTAATTATTTCCAAACATTCCTTGGTCTCTTAAATCCCTACGCCTCTCTGCTCTATTAGGTGGTATCTGAGGATTAGGAGCTATGCTCTTCTTAACTTCAATCCTGGCTATACTAACTGCATATATACTACCGCAGTCCATGCAGATGTCAGTCTTGTAGTCAAACCCAGGTAAGGACGACCCGATAGGTATAGCAGCTTCCTTTGCCTGGTCTATCACTATACCTTGCTTAACATCTAAGAACATTCCCCATTCCTCACGAGCGAGACCCCTTTCCTTAATCTCCTTCCCTAGCTGCTCCAAGAAGCGGTCAGTACTGCCACAGTTAGGACACTGGTCAAACTGGCGAGTAAAGTCTTTATCCATCATTCCTCCTTTATATAAATCATAGTCTCGCACCTAGGACAAATCTTAGAAGGCGAGCAGCCTTCAGTAGGATGATTGAAGTAGCCAGTGACTGGAATTACGGTTATGTTACACTTCTTACAGTAGTACAGCTTAGTCATCTATCATACTCCTTCTCTTTCAATATCCTCTCCACTGCCTTCCCAAACTCCCTCATATCAGTCATACCTACCTCCATCTTCCTCAAGTCCTGCAGCTTGGCCAACCTTACCTTAGCTCTCCTATGACTATTAAGAAACTGGCAGTAGCCCTCAGTATCCCCCAACTTCCTCATTAACTGCTTCAGCTCATTAGGTAAGTCTCCATACTCAGGTAGCCAAAGATAGTCCTTGCATAACCTACACTGAAACAGTGAGCCTTTATCAATCTTATCTATCCCTACCCAATAATGAGGAACTGACTCATCCTCACCGCAATAGCTACCAGGATAGGTTATTCCCAGCTTCTGGGCACTCCGCCCAACAGGCTTATTCTCTCCTTCCTCTCCTCTATTCTGCTTCCTATCTTTATTATCTTGTCTACGTCTCTTTGGTCTGGTGTGTCCAGCATTAGCTCCTTCAGTGTCTGTACGTCTCTTGCGTGCTGGCGAAGTATTTTTAGCCTCTCGCCTTTGTCTGCTAGTGACAGCACTAGGCTCTTTCGGCCTCTGGTTTCTATGACTGGATGCAGTAATAGATTTTCCAGTGCTTGTGATAGCCAGCAACACTGATTGTCCTTCTTCCTCTGTCCGTGCCAGCGAAAGTTCTTTACCCATCTTCTAGGCTCACCTCCTTCCTCAGTAAATTTCATCCACAACTTACCACAGACCATAGGTTCTGAGAGCTCTATGGTCAGGTTACAGTAAGAGCAGTGGGGAATTGTCTTACGGCAGGTAGTTAAGTAGATATCCATACTATACTTTTAACTTGCACTCTAGTTGCATAGGACATCTATCACACCTCTCATCCCTTACAATAGTGCCTTGCTCATCACGACATACTAATGGTGGTATAGGTAGTAGTGCATCAGTAAGCGCACCTGCGTCTTTCCAATAGTCTTCAATACTCATATTAATCCTTATCCGCACTTATAATATCCACATATCTGGCAGTTGACACAGCCTTCTTGGTAGAATAATGTTGTACCGCAATCAGGGCACATACCGCCCACTATCTTCTGAGGCTGTTCGTAGATGGCAGGCGGTGTAGTGGGATTAGAATTATCCACTCCAATCTTATGGTAGAACTTCTTATGCATCTCCACTTCCCGCTCAGTCATATCAGGCCGCTTACATAGATTACACTCCATTACTTCCCTACCAGCCTCTTACCTAAATTCTCTATAGGTAGTCTAGTCCTAAGATGCTTAACCGTATCTTCAATAAGTATAACTGTTGACGGTGATAGGAAAGCCTTATCAGATAGTAGCATACCCTCCCAGAACCTAATACAGTTAGCTACAGGTTGAATCTTCTCAGGAGCAGTAGTTTCCTTCTCGGCCATTATATCTTACCTCTATTAATATAATTATACCATACTCCCATATCTTTGTCAACCTTACTATCTCCTATGTTAAATAAATAAACATTGTATCCGCCATGTATCTTTATCCTTGACACATTGACTAGTAAATGTTACAATTATAGAGTGGAGGGTAATATGCCTAATCAACCTATAGAGTTGCCTTCATCTGCCCCTAAAGAAGTAACAGCCGCATTATCCTTAATACCTTACCGCCGTGATGACCTCAGGGCAAAGTATCTCGGCTGGATGTGCTCAGGCTTCTCCGATGAAGAGGCACTGTTTGTCTTAGGCCTTAATGTCAACTGGCTTGAGATAGTGAGGAAGGATGAGAAGTTCTGTGAGCTTGAAGCAAGGATACCTGAGCTGAGAACAGAGCTTAGTAAGGAATACACTAGCATGGACTTTCTCCGAAACTTCCGAATGGTACTGGAGAAAGACCATAGAGTATTAAGAATGTCCTTAGGATTAGAGTTAGAGGAGGATGAAGAGACTGGAGATATGGTTCCTGTCCAGATGTCTCCTTACGACCATCAGTATCTGCTTAAGCTAAGAACAGCCTATACTCCGCAGCAACTGCAACTGATGGAGGAAGTAGTATCAGGCAAGACGCCAGGATTCAACTTTGCTCAGTGGGTCAGTGAGAATAAGGATACTATCCAGAATAGGGCAGTTGAGCTTAAAAGGACTACAGAAACTATTACACTGGCGGATGGACAGAATGCCTAACCGTGCAAGGACAGCTAAGGCAGCCAGAGCCTCCTCACATAATATCCGCCGAGCCCAGATGAGTCGTAGAGGAATAAGAGAACCCAGAAGCATAGGTAGAGTTATGAGAAGCAGGGCCAGATATAGTCACCCAGCATCCACAAGCAGAATGTTAAGGAGACGCTAATGCCAGATGATATTGATATGCTTGATGACCTGGAGTTTGAGAATCAGATAAATGCTATGGGTGATGACCAACCTGCGCTAATAAAGTTTGTAGCTAGACAGCAGTTCTCTACAAGTAAAGTATTAGTATCTCACGGTAGGCGGATTAAGAAACTGGAAGGTAAGAATAAAAAGCTAATGGGTGCTGTAGGAGGCATAGGTGCTTTGCTCGCTACTGCAACAGCAGCTGTCTTTGATTACTTTATGAAGAAGGGTAGCTAATGGCTATAACCTATAACAAAGATGGTGCTTATATAGAGGTAGTAGAAGACGGTGTAACCTACCGTAGGGCTATCAAGTGGGAAGACTGTGTTGTGTCTATTCCAGAAACAGGTATCAAAGAAAAGATAGACATGGTCTACATTAATACCTCAGACCAGCTTGTGCTAGTACTGGAAGATGAGTCTGAGATTACCTTATCACAAGCTAGTGATGCAGTGCTGAAATCTCTCTTTGATGCTAACACTATCATATACGCTACTACTGATAATACTCCAGTTACCCTGACTGTAGATGAGCAAACTGTAGTAGGTAGAATAACAGGCGGTGACATAGCTGCCTTAACAGTAGCCCAGCTTATAACCCTTGCTCTATCATTGGCACTTCCTGAGAATGTTACTATTATCCTTGACGCCCTACTGAGTGCTGATGAGAAGTGGTCAGGTATATCAGAGATAGGTACTATGGGCTATAGCGCTACTGTTGGCGACCTGATATACCTTGCTGTAGGTGATACTAAGTGGGAGAAAACCGATGCTACCCAGGCGTCTACCTCAAAGGGTAAGATAGGTTTGTGCCTAGCTACAACTAGCGAGAATAGTACCTGCCAAGTTTTGCTCTATGGGAAGATGAGGTCAGCCGCCTTCCCTGCCCTTACAGTAGGTGCTCCGGTTCATATATCTGAGGCTACTGCCGGAGCAATACAGGTAGCTGCTCCAACTGGCACTACCAACTTCGTAGTGAGGATTATAGGTTATGGGAATACAGCAGATGACTTATTCTTCTGTCCTGATAATACCTATATAGAACTTGCATAAGGAGTTATTAAATGACTAAGCTAAATTATCCTATCCTACAGAATATTGAATCAGCGGTTAAGGACACAGCTCTTAAATATGCCTTTGCTTATGCTGCGCAAGAAGCTTTGAGGTTAAGATATAATGAGGAAGGTGAGAAGTTTCGCCATAGGCAGATAACTCTGGCTGAGTGGGTTGATTTTCAGATAAATTGGTATGAGCCGAAAAGTAATACTGTAATCAATGATATAGGTGAGCTGAGGCAGATGTGTAAGGATTATGCTCAGTACTTTTCATCTGATATTGATTTGGAGAGTATTAGTGGCAGTTGAAGATTTCACTACTTATACAGAGGTAGGGGTTGGCTTTACTATCACTGCGCCTAAAATCCTATGTGAGGATGTGGATAGGGACGTTGATGCCTATGTGTATAAAGACTACGGAGTGGACAATTTTGATGGTTTGAATATTGACTTTGAGATATTGATACTAGCCACATCTGATATAAACGCTCTTATAGGTATGGCATTATCTAATGTAATAAACGATTCTAGTGGGTTCGCTGTTACGGATGTCAATGTAACTATTGCTGAATTGGGTGGGCCTACTTTTCGGATGGATTTGAGACGTGGAAATACCGTTGCTTCTGATATCGCATTCGGCCTAAGTCCGAGCACTATTTATTATTGCACCCTCACGAGAGACGCTGGAGAGGATATTATAACTCTCAAAATCTATGATGATTCAGGAAGGACATCTCTAGTTGACACTCTAACTGTAGCAGGATTCGGCACTGTAAAATGGCGATATGCTTATGGGGCAGTTAATCATAATGCTGGTACAGGTGGAAGGAACTTTGATGGATATGTTCAGAATATGGAGTTTCTACCCATACCAACTGGTTGGTCGGGTGGCGATATTAGTGGTGTTGATATTACTACTGTAGCCAAGATAAACGGAGTAGCATTAGCTGATATTACAAAAGTAAACGGAGTAGCATAGGAGGCAACTATGGGTTGGAGTGTAGAAATAGTCAAACCGCAGTTAGATAAAATATTCAAAGAGTCAGGGAGGAAGTACCGTATAACTCGTCCTCAGTCTTCTCAGCAGGCGGTTGTAGTTGAGTATCTGACTAATGATGATGGTAAGGACATAGCGTCCAGATTCAAGCTACGGATAGCTGAGTTATTCCCAGACTTTGTCTATATAGACTTTATACTGATACAGGCGTCTCAGATAGTGGCAGACCAAATGGAGTGGGATAATTAGTATGGTAGTGCAGACTGAGGATGATGCCCTCAAGTTAATGTTCTCTGATAGGCAACTTACAATAGAGACTCTATTAGAGATAGAGAACAAGGAACGCCAGCTTGTACCTTTCAAGCTACAGCGGATACAGGCTGATATGATAAAGAATTCTTCCTGGCGAGATATCTATGTTAAGCCTGGCCAGGTGGGTGCTACTGCTATCCATGTAGCTGATTTCTACCTAGACAATATTACTATCAATGGCACTGTGTCAGTCATTATTAGCTATGATGAGACTAATGCTAAGAGGCTTATTCTCAAAGCAAAACGCTACCATAGCTTCCTTGCGAGGAGGATTCCAACTATACCTAAGTTGAATCATAAGGGTGCTGAGGAGCTAACTTGGGAGACTGAGGGGGATGATAATACTGAGCCTTTCTACTCCGTTATGTATATATTCTCCTGCAGAAGCTATACACTTGGCAGAGGCGAGGCTATTCATAATCTACTTCTAGATGAGCATGGATTTTGGCTTGAAGGTACTCATGAGACAGTTGTGGCTTCTGCCATGAAGCGAGTTCCACTGAAAGTAGGTACTAAGATTAGGGTACAGTCTACTCCAAACGGTGAGGATAATCCTTTCTGTGAAATGTATAGAGCATCTAAGGAGGGTACTGTAGTTAATAAGTCTGTATACAAGCATCACTTCTATCCTTGGTTTATCCATGAGGAGTATGTGATGTATGCAGATGACCCATTCTGTATGCCTGGAGATGAGCAAGACCCTTTGCCTAAGATAAGCTCTGAAGAGCAAGTATTCCTAAGGAAACTGATAGATGGCTTTGGCATTGATGACTTTGAGGCTATGGCCAGACTCCGCTGGAGGAGATACCAGAAGGCAGATATGGCCTCATCTAGGCGTAGTGGCGAGACGGTACTGCTCTTTGACCAGGAGTTCCCTGAGGATGATGAGACCTGTTTCCTATCAGTTGGAGACCAAGCGTACAATGCTGATATTATAACTGACAAGATACGCTTCTGTCTTCCTGCACCTATTGAGAAAGGTATAGTAGCTATAGACAAAGTAACTAAATCACAGATATCTGCTACGTTAGATATCTGGCATGATAAAGAGGAAGGCAAAGCCTATGTGGTTAGTATAGACCCAGGTAAGGGTAAGGTATCTGAATCAGTTGGCCATGTGTGGAACTTTGTAGACGGCTACAGACTAGATGATGGTACTGAAATTCCTCCTGTCATGCAGCACTGTGCTACACTAGCTGGCTTCTATGATGAGTGGGAGATGGCAATACTGATGATGGAAGTGGGGTACTACTATGACGGCGCAGTTATATGTCCTGAGGACAACTTAGATATAGTATCACATCTAAGAGGCTATCCTGACTTATACTGGCGGGAGGATGTAAGGACAGGTAAGAGCATAAGAGCTGTAGGCTGGCAGAGTAATATATCTACCAAGCCTTATATGATAACAGAAGTCAGTAGACATCTAGATGATATTGACTGCCAAGATATTAGATTCTGGTCTCAGTGTAAGAACATCCGCAGAAATGCTACAGTTAAAAGTGGTATACTAGTAGTAGGTGCTGACGACCACCACGATGCAGGAGCAATAGCAATAGTTTGCAGGGATGCTCAGTCAATAGCTAGAGGCTATGCAGGCAGTGCGACAGAAGGTGGGTGGGATGACAGTTGGGGTCAAAGTTGAAGGAGTAGGATATGGATAGAAATGCTGCTACTATTATAACAAGATGCGGCGACTTAAAGAGATTCTGGTCTAGTCGGGACTCTGCTATGAAGCGCTGGTATAGACTAATAGAGATGATTGATGAACTCAAGACTGAGAAAATGGAGTCATTCGTAGGTAATGACCCTAGGAGTCTGTTCAACTTAGTCTTACATCTCCTAGATGCCAATGTGCCTCATAGGATAAAGGACTATGATTCAGTAGACTTAGAAGTAACATCAGCAGTATCCTCTACTACTGGCTTCTTCCGTACTGCCTGGAAGGATGTTCAGACTACCTTCCGCCGAACTAATCCTCGCCAATCCTTACAGCGGACCTCATTAGGCCTGATGTTAGCAACTGGCTGGTATGCAGACTTTGCTGCAGTAACTGATGATGGTACTAAATGCTACGATGAGCCTTGGAATCCTATAGACGTCTATCCTATGTGGGATGCTATGTTAGGCCTGAGTGAAGTAGCTCATATCTATCCAGTGTCATCAGTCCAGGCCTGTAATATGTGCAAGAGGCATAACTGGAATCTAGGTGCTCCTTTCACTCAGTGGTTAGCATCAGTAGGTAGTAATGTCCTTATTAGAGACTACTGGTGGGTTGAGATATCAGATGTGTTTCCTTTTGGCAAGTCAATCTGGAACGCTGTAGTTATAGATACTGTATTAGTAAAGTTTGAGCGTACCAGATTTAAGAATATGCCTATCTATGTATCTCCTGTAGGCGGTCTGCCTGATATGGGTAGTCTGACTGAGGGGGTAATACCAACTTATACCTCTACTCTAAAGCTACAGACACAGGAAGCTAGCAGTGAGCGGTGGAAGGCTGAGTTAGGCCAGAGTATAGTAGCCACCAATGAGCATATATATAGAACCTGGAATAAGTGGTGGAGCTTCAGTCTACAGCTATTAAGAGATACTGCTCAGCCTCGCATCTTTGAACGTAGCCGTAGTGGTAAGGCTATAGTCAAGCCTGAGGATGTATTCAGAAGAGGTGCTATATTCAGAGGTGGTCCTGATGATACAGTTGACTTTATGTCTACTCCTCCTATTCCACTTGAGCTTAGGCAGAATCAACTTGACTTAGAAGCTATGATGCAGCGAGGCGGTGTCAGTTGGTCTATGTATGGCAACGTGCAAGGACAGATAACTGCCTCAGTTATGAGTATGATAGCTGCATCTGCTAATCAAGTAATGAAGCCTTTTCATCAGGCCTTTATAAATAAGTATGAAGATATAGATAACGACTGGCTGGAGGATATAAAGGATAGAGGAGTAAAGCCTTACGGTTGGACTTATCCTCCTGCCCTACCCGATAATGTCTATGTCAGTGCTGACTATGAGGTAGAGATACCAGGCGATTTAGTACAGCGAGCAACCACAGCCAGAATGCTTGACCCAGATTTCAGGCTAAGCTATACTTATGTACTGAAGAAACTTTTCCCTGATATAGAAGATACAATGCAGGAGAGAGCACAGACTAGAGCAGACCAGGCTGAGCGGCATCCTTCCAATAGTCTAATAGCTCTAATACAATACTATAGACGCCAGGCTGCTTATCTAGATAAGGTTGGAGATAGAGAAACTGCCAGATTGTATAGTACAGTAGCCGATGCTACATTAGCTATGCTAACTGCAGAGGAGCAGAGAGAAGAGCAAGTGCCTCAGCCTAGGGGCAGGCAGGAGACTGTGCCTCAGCGAACTGCACTGCCTGAGAGAACTGCTACTACGCCTGGGGGAGGAGCATAATGCCAGTACCAACAAGACTACCTAAAGAGGATGAGCCTCCTATACTTCCTCCTCCAGTACAGCCTCCTGAGTTCTTTCCTGGCTTTGGTGCAGAACTACAACAGCTAGGTATAGAGCAGTATAAAGCTCAAACTGCAATAGCTAAGGCTGAGCGTGTTAGAGTTCAGGCTCAGCAGCGAGTAGGTCTGAGAAATGTTCCTGGCCTCCTTCCTTCTATAGGCCGTTCCATCCAGGAGTTTATGCTTGGTGGAGTTGTAGGAGCTGAGGCTAGAATATCCACTGCTGCACTAGAGCAGGAGAGGCAGCTAGCCCAGATGGAGTATGACCTAGCACTACAAGACTTGAAGTCATCCTTATGGAGACAGGAGATAATGGTGTCTATGCCAAACTACCTGTCCCTCCCTGACTACAAAATTCAGTCCGCAGAAGATATCCTTCAGTACCTCCCTCTGGATAGTATGAGAGAGGAGGATACTGTCTGGCTTAACTCTATCTATGACCGCTTGAAACATCTGTCCAATGTACTACCGGAAGGCTTTGATGGAGATGCAATAGAGGCTCAGAGTAAAGTATTAGACGAAATACTAACATCACCTAAGTTAGAGCTGAGAGCAGTCCATAACCTCACTGTAGAGGAAATAGCTAAGTCCTTTGCCTTTGGAGTATCCGAACTGCCTGAAGGTATGACTGAGGAAGATGTTAGGAGTATGCTTGGCCGTATGGACTTGGAAGAAGAGGAAATGAAATCTGCTAAGACCTGGCTGGCAGAGCGAGCATTATCCTGGCGTATAGAGACAAGTAGGCTAAACTTAATCCGCTCAGGCACAGTGCTAGTAGAAGCTCCTAGCCTAACTCCAATAGAATTTGGTAAGCTACTACTAACTCAGCCTATGATGGCTACTGTATATGAGTTGGATAAGTACTTCAACATGCTTCCTAGGCCTCTAGCTGCCTCTGCTATAATAGGCTTCCACGAACTATTCAATACTCCTGATGCGACTGCTGCAGGTAGGCTGGAGGATAACTTTAACTTCTTCCGCTCTATGGGTGAGAGTAGATGGGATTCATATGCTATGGCCTTTAACGACTGGGATGCACCTTGGTGGATGAAGCTGACCACTGAAATATTCTTTGACCCAGTCAGCTACATAGGCTTAGGTATGGCTACCTCTGCCGCTAATACTATAGGCAAAGGGCTTACACGAGTAGGACTGAGAAGTGTTGGTACAAGAATAGGTCCTTGGGTAGAAGCATTTGAGAATGGCTATGTAGCAGGTGCAGACGCTGTATTTAGAGCTGGAGTCAAAGGTATACTAGCTCCTATCAAAGGTACATTCTGGCTAACTGGAGCTGGCTATACTATCCCTAAAACCTTCACTACAATGGCAAGAGGCTTTGCCCGAGATAGCTATATGAAGTTAAGTTCTGTCCTACAGCGTACATATCCTGAGGTTAGGAATCTGAAGGGTCTGACAGCTAAGGATGCTATTGATACTGGTACTAATGCTATTGACCAAGCACTAGCCAGACCTATGGAAGGTGCTGATGCTGCAGTAAGAGCAGGAGCACCTATGCTAGAGTTTGACTATCTAGATGAGGCTGCTGCTATTAAGATGTATCAAGGTGTAGTTAAGCCTAAGGCTAGAGCTGGAGTAGTCTGGGATGATAGCCGCCTAGCTCACTTCAACAATGAAGTACTCAATATGTTCTCTGGGCAGGGAGAGAGAATAACTGCTGGAATGATGATAGCAGACTTAGGCCAAGAAGCTACTGAGGCTATGGTGGAGAAACTATCAGCTAAGCTAATAGCCTTTAGGCAGAGAGTAGCGGATACTGCTAAGGCATCTCTGAAGGGTGATACTGCTACTGAAGTCCTGATGGGACAGTTTAATAGGCTTGAGAGTATACGCTATGCTAACCTTCATAGTCCTATGACTAAATATATGCAGCAGGCTGGTAGGTCAGCATCCTGGCATAGCCGAGTGGCTGATAGAGTGCTATACGCCTCCCAGTTAGTAGCACTAGAGCGTAGGGCTGTAATGCCTCTAGCCAAATTGAATCTACTATTTCTGAATTTCGGTCCTTTCAACTTTGGTGAGAATAGTATGAGGAGCTTCTTAGGTGGGGGTGAACTATTATATCCTAAAGCATATAGTGGAGTATCAGAGACTAACAGACTGTTTAAGGGTCTAGCTAATGCTCCTTATGAACTGCAACTGTTTGAGCGTGGCGAAGCACGACTAGCTCAGGCTATGGTAGACCCTAAGACTGGCAGTTCCGCTATATTCAAAGGTGGCAAGATACCATTTGTGACTAGAAATGTAGTCATACCTGAGAAAGTACCCTTCCTAGGTGGTAAGACTATAGGAGCCAAGATTAATATAGGTGGCAAAGACTTCCCCCTAGCCTCTTTCCAAGATGGCTATGATATGTGGGCGCACTTTAATAGTATGCAAGTGGCCTATGACTACCAAGTACACTTCATGAAAGCACTTGCAGACATAGCTCCAGACGATATGCGGGCTATTAAGAACGCTATCAATAGTGGTAAGAGCATTCTAGATAATATATCTGCTATCCATCCTCAGGATGCGAGAGATATAGAAAGAGTCTTAATGCAGGATGCTGTAGGTGGAGGGCCAGAAGCAGTCAGAGCTCACCAGATGATAGATGTGTTAGAGTTTGAGCGGAGACAGATTAGTAAAGAACTCTACAAAACTCTGGATAAGATGACCGAGGTTAGGAGTATCACTAAGCAGGGTATCAGAGATGAAGTACTAGATGGTAGTATATTCTCAGACATAGATGGTAGGATAGCTGCCTTTGTAGAGCAGGAGAGAGAGCTATCGTTAGTCAGTTTGAAGAATCAGATGGATGTGCTTACAACAGAAGCAGATGCCTTCCTTGCTAACCCTCCCAGGAATCTAGATGAGTTCCTCGGTGATATGCAGAATATTACCAGTATGGTGGAAGGTACAGGGGAGAGAATACATGATTATAGGAAGTTAACTGAGCTGAGAAAAGCTAAGCTACTGCCAGGTGAGATGGATGACTTTGAAGTAGGTTCAGCTAAGCTACTGGCAGAATTCATGGAAACAAGTGAAGTGCAGTTGAATAGGATAATGAATCAGCTAGTAGAGAATGCTAGGGTAGTACCTACTATCTCTATTCCTGGAGAAGTGTCTACTCTTGCAGATAGTATGCTTCCTGGGGCAAAGGTTTCTATATCTAGTGGCCGGAACTTTAGTTATACACCGTCTAGCAAGACTGTTAATGTTCCGCAAGCTATGCTAGATGCGGTAGCGGAGAGGCCAATAGAAGGTGCGGCATCTCTTAGATACTATACAGCGCACGAACTTGCTCATGCCCAATTTGATGCTACTGGAAGGAAGTTTGCTAGTAGACCTCTAGAGGAGGAAGCTGCTCATAAGATAGCTGCTGAGGTAACTGGTGTTAATAGGCAGGATGCGATAAGTTTTCTTAATGAGGTCACTATGGGTAGATTACCCGTAAGGCCTGCTATATCTGAAGCTCCTATCCTGTCTGATATTCAGCTTGCTCGCCTTACTGACTTTGACTCTGTCAGTCGCCTTGAGCTTGAGAACATCCTATCCACTCGCAACAAGGTAGCTCAGATTGAATCCATTATACCACGCACTGCCAAGAAAGCTCGTAATGACCGCTTCTGGACTCAGCAACGAGCACAGAAAGCTGCCATCTGGGATGAGTTTGAAACCAATGCTAGGAAGTTTAAGTCACTCAGACTACGGGCAAGTAGGAGTTTCCTCAATAGTGTAGATAAGCCAGTATTCACTCCAGACTTCATACCTGAGGTAGTTACAGAACTATCTCCTAACCACCTGGCCTATCTGTTTGGTGCTACTGGAGATGACTTGTATAGAGGGCTAACAAGAGTACAGCATAACATTACTATAAGACCTCGTGAAGATTTCATACTCCATACTGTAGAACAAGCAGATGCCTATGCTGCTAAGTTAGGCAAGAATGCTTCCGATATTGGCTTTACTGAAGATGCTATCGGAGATGTCTATGACCAGTTGTGGCATAACTTAGGAATAGAGCCTACCATACTAACTCCGGATAGTCCAACAGTAATGCAGTTAGAAGAGATAAGGCAGGAGCTAACAAGGATGCATGGTGCTTATAAGCTACCGTCTACTATAGAGAGTGCTATACAGAGGGTTGATAGATTAACAGCTGAGAGAGCATACAAGCGAGGTATTACAGGTAAGCTGAGAGGAGCAGATTTTGAGGAAGAAATCCGCTTGGTAACATCTGGAGATAAACCAGTCTGGTGGAATGAGTTTCAAGTGAGTAGGGCACTTGAAGGCTTTGAGGTTGTTCCGTACAGAGAAGGTAGTGTCATGGTTAAGGCTGGGAACATAGAAGCTGCTGATGAGTTTATCAGAGTGAAAGACCAGCTTGACTCTGACTTAATGGCGGGAAGGTTAAAGGGCACTGAGTATGAGGATAGACTAGGCCGAGCTCTCGGCTATACTGAGAATGATATTAAGTACTTCCACCTTCGTAACGAGATTATAGCTGAGATTGATAAAGACCTAAAGGTACTTAAAACTGGTAAGAGCTATGAAGATATATCTGATGATGATTATGCAAAGGTAATGAAGAAGGCAGTATCTGATGACTACGATGCTGTCCAGTTTACTAGCACTTCTGGAGAAGTCCATGTAAATATAGAGTCACTGAGAGGTAGTAAGGCACCTGATGTTATCAAGTATCGTCAGTACATAAATGGAGTAGCAGATGAGGTGGATAAACTGCCAATATATAAGGCTGCTTTACTAAACTTAAAAGAAGAGATTCATCCGACAGGTGCTACGATACTTAGAGACTACGATAAGGCAGGGGAAGCTACTGGGAACTTTGTGCAGTACAGGATAACCAAAAACACTATGAAGATTGAGGGCATAAATGTTTCTGAAGAGTTTAGAAGGAAGGGTTTGGGAACTGAGTTATATATTGAAGCTCTCTCAAGAGCGAAAGCTAAAAACTTGGTAGTTAGGATTGATTTAGCAACTGATGAAGGTGCAGCGATAGTGAAGAGTCTAGTAGATAAAGGAATCATAACTATAGATAAAGCTCCTGTGAAGATGGCTGAGGTCAGAGTTACTAGTATTCAGATTCCTGATAAAAAGGTTACTGGAGCTGTTGAATGGTTTACTAATAAAGAATCTGCTATGACTAAAGCTCGTGAGATGCACTCCTTAGCCTACCCTACCTACGATGATGCTAACATAATAGATGAATCTATGCGGGCAATCTTTCCTTTCTGGAACTATGAACTCTTCCGCTGGAGGTGGATTCCTAGGACTTGGATGAGGACGCCTGGAACTATGACTGGCTTAGCCAAGTATGTAGAAAATACCGACCAAGGCTATCTGCCTGTGCCAGGAACAGACTTGCAGATTAATATGCTAAGAGGGTCAGTCTGGATGGGTGGACTCAGAAGCTTCTATCTCCGTGACTTCCCCGAATACTACGATGCTGTACCTGGTATGGAGTTTATAGACTACATCGGCAGAGCAGGATTCTTCCCAGGCGTACACGTTATGGCTCCTATAGTACTATTTGGAGCTGTTACTGGCAAACCTGAGTGGGCTCAGCTAGCTCCTGCGTGGGTGAGAACTACACTATCAGGCTTAAGAGCACTCTCCCCTCAGCATATCGGAGCTGTCCTAGAACACATCTACCCTGACCGCTTTAGAGACTACATGACAATGCTTACACTCGGCGAGGAAGGCTATGATGCTGATGAGATTTGGAGGAAGATACAGAATAAGGAAACTCTCACTCCTGAAGAAGATAAACTCTGGCTAGATGCAGTTAATCGTGTAGATGGCATTAAGGGAATACTGATGCAACAGACTGGCCTGTTTAGAATCCGTCCTGAGGAGTTTACAGAAATCCGCCGTGAGATGAGACTAGCCATAGAGGAAGCTACCGGAGTACCTGTAGCGGTGCAAGAACAGATTGACCAGCAGTATCCTGTAACAGGTAAGAGATTCTCAGACTACTACAAGCTAGACGTACAGCAGCAGAAGCTACTCTATGAGTGGGAAACTTATCGGCGCTGGCAGGGAGTAACAACTCCACTCTATCCTTCTAGCTGGCAGGCGGAGGATATTAAGAGGACTGAATACTACCAAGAGGTGGAGAGGATATACAATGAGGCTAGAACAGTTGGTGTATATGAAGATGGTGAACTTATCCGGCCTAGCCAGGTGGAGATGAATCGCCAATGGGTAGAAGGAGAGATAGGTCCTGACCAGTGGATAAGCTTTAACAATGACTTGGCAGGTAACTTAGCTGAAGCAGTCAGGGTACTAGGTGAATCTCCTGCCTATAAGGATGTGCCGAAGACTTTTGAAGAAATGGCTACAAGGTTGGAGGAGCGTAATATTCCAACTGCAGTCCAATCACCAGACCAGGAGCTGCTATACTACTACTATGAACTCAAGCCTGAATATAAGTGGAACTGGGAGTCCCAGCGGAATGAGAGAGACTATGACACTTACTATGCCTATATAGATATACTATTAGAGTCTCTGGATAGTGCTCATAGGGAGCGTCTGCTGCAGAGAATACAAGCTGACTGGACTCCTCTTAAGAAGCTACACTGGCAGACTAGCCGAGAGTTTATGCGCCCTTATAGGAATCTGAGGAGTATAGTACTCAATGAGTATAGCCCTGAGGAAGTGCAACAGATACGCCGATATGAAGTAGCATCTGCATCTGAGCGTGACGCATTAAGAGAATTACCTGGGCCTGAAGGAGATAAGCTCATATCTAGCTATCAGAGAAGACTGCGGGAGGCCAGACAGAGACTCAGAATACTTGACCCTGAGATGGATGCGTGGCTTAACTTCTTTGGCACTACTACAAGTCTGCTATCCACTCAGGCAGAAGAGCTATATGAGGAGTTAAGGAAGAAGTACTTAGTACCGGAGATGATAAGGTAATGCGTAAACAATAACACACTGATATGATATGCCTTATATTGTATCCTTGACATTGTCAACAGCTAGTGTTATTATTATACTAAGGGGAGGTATATACTAATGAGTGATACAGAACCAGTCGGCAATGAGAATACTGGTGCTTCTAGTGGTGATGAAGGTAGTGCTCCAGCCTCTACTCCTGACCCCCAACCTGCTGCCATAGCTGAAACTGCTAAGGTAGAAATCAAGGAAGGTAAAGTAATGGTTGATGGTAAGGCGTTTGTGGCCGAGCAGCATCTCATAGCCAACAAGAAGAGTTTAGAAGGCAAACTGGAGACAGCTCAGACAGTCCATGATACAGCCATAGATAAGGCTAAACTTGCCCTGTCTGAAGCTCAACAGAATATTGCTACTCTAAACGCTAAGATTAAGGAAACCGATGATGCCCGTAGTACGGGTGCAGCTACTGATGAGGAAGCTGCGAGTGTCAAGCAAGAACTAGAGACTGCCAAAAGCAGTATAGTGACTCTAACAGCAGATGCTGCTAAAGCACTAGAGTTGCAGCGAGCTAACCTTGTGTTAAAGTATGGAATAGCTCCTGATACTATCGCCGAGAAAGATATGCCAGCGCTTGACTCTTTTGAAGAAGCCCTGAAGGCTGTAGCTACAGTCAAGGGCGGAGGCGTAGGACCTTACGCAGTAGGTGGCGAAGGTACTGGAGCAGTTGTGCCTGATACTAATATTGAGAGAGCTGCTAAAGTACTGGAAGCTACTGCTGTAAGAGGTGTAAGAAACGAACCGCCTCCAGCAAAATAACTTAAAGGAGAAATACATTGGCTGACAGTGGAGGTCATTGGTCAAACCTAGCGGCAGCACAGAAGCTGACGCAAAGCATGAAAATCCCAGGTGTCTTTGAAGAAGAGATAAAACGTAACAATCCTATTGATAGGATGACCGTAGGTCAGGCTGCTCATAGTGGCCTTAAACTAGAATGGCTGAGAGAGCAGACTGCTGCAGTAAATGCTATTGAAGCTGCAGTGGCCGACATAGATATAGGTGAACAGCTCTCCTGGACTGAGGATGTTGACTACGATGAGGTTGAAATGACCTTACGTAGATGCTACATTCAGAGGAAGCTTGACCACTATCTCCCAGGCATCTACGGAACCTACAATAACTACGAAGCAAGAGTGCTGTTAGAGTCTGAGAAAGCACTTAAGAGGAAGATTGGCGCAAGGATAATCTATGCTGACAACACCTATACCAGCTCAAAGCAGTTTGATGGTATTCATGCCTTAGCTGCTGAGCACGGTACTGCCTATGACACATCCAATCTCAGTAACGACCCCAAGAACATAGACAATGGCTCAGCTGGACTTAGTCTACACTACCTTAGAGTACTGATTGACTCTATGCTATACGGTGTAGATGAACTCTGGGCGCCTTATGAAATCATCCGTCATCTAGATGCTGCATATCAGGAGAAAGGCTTTGTCGGTCTGAAGACTGCTACTGCTGGTAATCTTGGGATGATTACTATGGGCTTCAACGATATAGGTAAGAGGGTGCTCTTCTGGGATGGTATTCCTATAATTAGGACTGACTACCTTGTTGCTGAAGAGGATGGGACGGGTACTGGAGCTTCCTCAGATGCTAGAGCACTTTATACTACTGACAGAACCTTCAGCATCTTTGGTATCAAGCATGGTAATGTACTGAATCAGGAGCCTGGTATAACCTTTGCCTATGGCGGAACTGAAGGTCTGGGCGACTTATACAAGCTGGTCAGATTCCCAGAACTGGAAGACTACGATGCTGGCGGACTAAGGTTAGTCAATAACAGTGCACTGCTGTTAGGTTCAACTTTAACTCTTGGTAGAATCTTTGAAGTGGATGATGCAGCAATCTTAGTTTAGTGATAACTACCTAAAACTCACTAAATACTTAAAGGAGAAAAGTAAATGCCACAGACACACAGTGTAATAAACCACGATGGCGTGGTAGTCTACTTACCGAAGCAGTCTCAGGCTGAGGGCTTGGTCAACTTAGAAGTCCCTGATTTCTATGTTCCTACCTCAGCTCAAGAATACCCTTACGGGACTAGAGCACTTTACGGCGAGAGAGTATACCGCTATGGTAAGGCTAGTTCTGATGGAACTGGCCCTAATAGTCGCCTTGTCCAGAATGGTAATATCTACAACGATGATGGCTTACAGGACTGCTGGGAAGGAGGTTCAACTGCCGTAGCAACTGCTGTAGGTGATACTACCATAATCTTTGCTGATACTAACTCCAGTCATGTAGCTAACTGGTTCCGCAGAGGGTGGATAATCATGTTCTACTCTGGCGATACTATGACTCACCAGATTCTTAGCAACACTGCGGCTGGAACAACTACAACTCTTACTCTAGTTGACCCTGTAGTTGTAGCAGATGGTAATGGTGCTATATTCTCTACTATCCATCCAAGTATCTACTCCAAGATGCGAATGAGAGCTGCTGGATTTAGCACTCAGGCAGCATCCGTTGGATACGCTCCAAAGGAGTTTACTGCTAGTTACTACGGCTGGGTACAGACCTGGGGACCTTGCTACGTAGTTGCGACCGTTACCTTCGGTAATGCTTCCTATGAGAGGATGTGTACTGTTGCCTACGATGGTTCTGTCAGACCTACATCATTTGCTACAGCAGAGCAACGAGTTGGGCATCTGCTACCGCAGCATGAGGATGATGACAGCTTCCTGATGCTAACAATATCACCATAAGGAGAGGACATATGGCAAAGAAACTAACCGTTGAAACAGTAAAACTGGCAAGTCTGGACAGTATGGAGAAGGATGACCTCGCTAAGATATGCAAGAGGAGTGGCCTTCATCCAGGTGGCCCTAGGGATATGCTAATTGGTAGAATCAAGGATGCCAAGGCTAGTATGCCTGCGTAACGAACTGATAGAGGGGAGTGGGATAGCCTGCTCCCCTCTGGAGATGTATGCCTTACTATGAGTATGTATGCCTAGAGCATAATAGATTTACTGTCAGACAAGGTATGTTTGATGAAAGGGTAGCAGACTGCCCAGAATGTGATAAGCCTGCTGAGTTTAGGATATCTCTATCTAACTTTAGAGTAGCTGTGCCATTTACACTAGTTGAGGACGGCAAGATAATCCACTATCAGCCTGATGGAGCAAATATACCTCCGCCTGTAGAGGACTTGGCTAGGGATGAGAAAAAGGAGTATCAATATGCTTAAGAGTAAACACTACAAGAAAGGTAAAAGGAAATAACAATGCCTAATCCTAAAATGGACGCTTTGACTAAAGATTCATCTGAAGACCAGATAAACGAAGCAATCAGTGCAGAGATGGAAACCTGTATGAGCCAGCCTGGAGCTGACCAGAAAGCCTGTGCAGGTAGAGCCTTCGGTATGGCAAGAGAAGCTACAGGTAAGTCATTGGATAGAGGGAGGTAAGTATGATTGCAACTAAGTGGCTACCCGCTTTACTAGATATAAGTGATGACCCTGATGCTACTGTGGAGGTAGACCTCCAGGGCAATTTTGAGTTTATAACTGTAATCATTCCTACTCTGAGCCAGGCTTCTAAAATTGAAGCTCAGATAGCTAGAGAATCTGGCGGAACCTTCTATCCAGTATGGCACTGGGATAATAATGCTGCTGGAGACTTCCTTGGGCAGACTACAAGTATCACTACAACCCGAGTAATTACCTTTAATATAGGCGGAGCTCAGTTTGTTAAGCTTGGTGTAGAGGGTACGAATATGTCAAGTGATGTAACCTTCTATGTTAGAGGATTCAACAGAGGCTAGTGGATGGCAAGGTCAGTATCAGCCGCCTTCCTAACCGCCCAGCAAGCAGCATCCAATGACCCCTACTGTAAGTTAGTATTCACTAGCAAAGATGGGAATACTACAGTAGACCTATCTACTGACAGTGGTACTTACGGAAATCGGATACTGCTGATAGACCATACTGAGGAAGTCTATGATGACTTCGCCACTATCATCCTTCGTAATGTTGACCGTACTATACCATCAGTCAAAGGCTACTGGGTAGAGATAGGCTATGGGTATACTATATCAGGAAGTCCTGAGTATCTAGGTGATGGTACTAATGAGCCAGCACCTCCTAGACTCTGGGTGAAGCATCAGCAGACTGTATCAGCCCAAGGTAAGTTATGGAAAGTGCTGGAGCTAGAGGGTATGTGGGCTAAGCTGAGGGAGCAAGTGATAAGGCTAGGTGACCCACCACTGTATCTTAAGAGCTATACCGCTGACCCAGTATATAGTATAATAGCCGCTGTCCTTTCAGAGCTTGGTATAACTCTAAATGCTCTAGCTGAAGATGATGGCATTATAAATTCTCTCCAGCCTCAGTTTGAGATTAACAACCAGCCATTTGAGTATGCTGCTCCACTGTTATATAGACTAATGAATATGACTAAGTCTTATCTGAAGCCTCTGGATGATTTGGAGTGGGAGATTAAGTATCCTCAGAGTACAGATGGTATAGATATAACTTTCAAATCAGGTGCTGTACCATTCTTCTATGAGTATATGGAGAGGATAAATACGCTAGTACCTAACCACTTCCTGGTCTATGGTAATGAAGGTGCTGATGCTCTATGGGCAGATTATAAGGTCAGTGATAGCTCCAGTGGTATAGACCAAGATGAGATTGATGCCTACGATGAGATATATAAGATTATACTAGCAGGCTCATTGAAGACTCAGACTGAAGTGAATAGTAGAGCAGATGCCTTACTAGCCAGAGGTAAGTTTGAGTCTATGGCTGGTAGACTATATGCACCTCATGATGCTAGATTAGAGCTGTATGATAGAATACAGATACAGGACACAAGATAATGGCTATAACTGAGATATTAAGGCCAGCGGGTAACAATACAATAAGTGGTTCCATTCAGCTATTTCCTGATAGCGGTGAAGCAGCTTGGCAAAATGTAGATGAGGTCACATCAGACAGTGATACTACTTATATATTTGCGGCCAACAGCGGTTCTTCCTATAGACTGGCAGACTTCTCATCTACTAACCCAACGGTTTCTGCCGGAACTATTAATAGTGTAACTGTCCACGCTATTCTTAAAAGTGTTTCTGGTTTAGAAAATGCTCGTATATGGTGTGGCACTATTGCGGGTACTGCTACAGGTTTACTTGTGGGTAGTTACTCTGGTGGGTACGTGGAGAAAACAAAGGAGTTTACTACTGACCCTAACACAGGTGCAGCTTGGACTTGGGCGGCTATTAACGATTTACTTATGGGTGTTAGTCTGAAAGCCTTTGGTGGCTCGAACGAAAACCGCTGCACTCAAGTTTGGGCAGTCATAAGTATTGCTGGGGAGATATTCCCTGGGGATGCAGTTGCCAGAGTATCATCTATCCGTCATATCTTCAGGCCAGGCTTTTTCAGAATGCAAGCGGCGCTAGGTGACTTAGGTCTTGATGTAGATATAGCTGAAGCTAATCTGCGTAATACTATTACTGAGGCCAGTATCACAGAAGAGATTGAGGCTGTAAGAGCAGAACTAGGCGATGCTGCTGCTATTGAGCGAGGCAGACAGATTGGTGAGGCTATAGAAGCACCAACTGCTGAAGGGCCTATCACACCAGAAGCAATAGAAGGTGAGGCCAGAAGAGCGCAGGAGCTGATAGAGAAGATTAGGAGTGGCGAGACTACAGAAGAGTCTCCTTTGGAAGCATACAACAGATTAGTAGCCAGAACACAGAGTATAGATTTGGAGCGTGTAAATGCAGAACGTGAGCGGCAGGAGAGATTAAGGAGAATGAGACGAGGTAGGCCAAGATAATGCCAGGCCCTACTAGACCTATACATCGCTCAACCAGACCAGGGGATGAGCCTATATTCACTAAGCTCACTGGGATGGATTTAGAGAAGAGGAGACTGATAGTACCGCCTAGCTTTATAGACTTAGCAGTACTGCAAGGAGGTAATGAGTACGTGACAGCAGATGATTTGGCTACCATAGTAAATGCATTTGTGGCTGAGATGGAGAAGCAGAGAATACAGATGCTACAGATTAAGCTTCATCTAGCTAAGATGTCCAACTTGAATATGACTGATAAGGATGTAGGTGGGTAATGAGTGGGACTCCTGTATTATGGGTAGATGAGGATGGTCAGGAATACTCCTTTGATAAGCTTATAGCGAAGGATAAGGTTACAGGCTCTACTCTTACGCTTGAATATGAGCATCATGAGATTCATACTGGTGAGAGTTTCTCTGTACATTTTGATAATACAACTGACAATACAGATGACCATCGGTCTGCTGTTGGATTTAGAACACCTGACTCAGATATGGTAATGCACGTAGTAATGGAGATTGCATCTTCAAGTCCTGCTGAGTTTTTCCTGGAGGAAGATACTACAATAGATGATGATGCAGGCACAGAGGATACAGCATATAATCGTAATAGGAATAGTGTTAATGTTGGTAGGGTAAGGTCTTTACAATCTACTCCTATAGCAGGCCAAGTAACTACATTTATAGAGGCTCAGATAGCTGCAGCAAACTATGTAGCAGGGACTGTCATAGACCATGTTCAGCTAGTTGGAGGAAACGGCCCTAAGGCTGTAGGTGGAGATGGTCGTGGAGCACAGGAGTGGGACCTTAAGAGGAATACTAAATATCTGTTAAGGATGCAGAATATTGGTGCTAATGCTAACCTTCATGAGATTCATGTTGACTGGTATGAACATGGAAGTAAAGAGGAAGATTAAATAAAAGGAGATATATGATGGGGATTGACTTTAAGTTGTTTGGAATCACAGTAAAGAGTAGTGAGGAGAGAGCTATAAAGGTTAGCCAGGAAGGCGACTTATATATAGCACAGAATCTGCCGCCTTATACGCTAGCTACAGCGGCTGGTAGAGGATGGCAAGCACAGGCTACCTCGGCTGCTGCAGCTACTACCACTATCCCAACTACCACAGTGCTATGCACACTTTACAATGGCGAGACAGGAGGAGGGAAGTCACTTGTAATTGACAGTCTCTTTGCTAATACAGAAGCTTGGGATGCTGGTAATTATAATATGTTCTTCTTCTGGATATGTGTACATCCAGAGCAGACCACTCCCCAGACTGCTGACATTACTATTAAAGGACTGCGTGGTGGTGATACTAACTATGGTGGTAAGGCTAGATTTGATGTTGGAGCTACTGTAGTAAATGATACCTGGTACTCAAGAGCCAATAGTGAGAGGACTGCAACAGGTAATGTTTCTGGTATGGCTAACATCTACCATCCAGTAGAGGGTAAGATAGTTATACCTCCTACCTGCGCATTCTCTATTCATGTTGGTACTAATGACTCTAATATTACAGTCAAGGCTGGCATATCCTGGTATGAAGTACAGCTAGACTTAGCATAAGGAGGTAGTAATGGCTAAAACAAGACTACAGTTTAGACAAGACCTACGGCTAGACCTGAAGGACTCGGGTAGCTTATGGTCTGATACTGAACTTAACCGCTGTATTGAAAGAGCGTTCTCAGACCTTAGCAGATTCCTGCCAGATGAGAAGGTGTTTGAGGACTCACTACAGTTTACTGTAACAGGTGAGTCAGTGGTATTTCCTGCTGACACAAGTGCTACTGCTATACTAAATGCCAAAGATATCAGTGGGAGTTCAGCTGGAGATACTGCTACTATAGCTGGCCAGCCTGATGTGCCTAGACCGCTGAGGATTACTATAACAGATGCCAATGGTAGTTTAACTGGCCTAACACTCATCATAGATGGTATAGATAAAGATGACCAATCCTTGCAGGAGATATTCCACTACACCTTAGGTGATGATAAGGCATGGGATGGGCTTAAATACTTTAAGGCTATATACAATATAGAGATAGACCAGATAGCCGGTGCTGGTGCTAGTGATACATTGAGTATAGGCTATGGGCCTTATACAGACGTCTGGGTTTATCTAGCTAATAGTCCTATCAAGTGGCAAAGCGAGAGTGCTACTGATACTGACAGTAATAACATAGTCCGCAACACCGACTTCTTCATAGACTACGGTACAGGTAGAGTAAAGGCAATAAGTGGTGGAGGTATAGTGGCTGCTGAGACTAGTACATTTGCCTATAAAAAGAGCCAGATTGGAATAGACCTAAGTGGTCTGGCTGACCTGATTAGAGTGCAGAGAGTAGAGTATCCTGTAGGCCAGATACCACAAGTATTCATTACTGGTGATACCTTTGGCAAGTGGTATGTAGCTACTGGTAGTGGCGAGAGTGGTGACCAGGTACAGTGGGCTGAGGATGAACAGTATCGGATTTACTATGACGCTAGGCATCAGGTGCCTGGAGAGTATAGTCCAAGTAGTGCTCCAGCCTTTCTGGAAGATACAGTAATGCTAGCCGCTGGTGCCTATGCCTTGTATATCTATGCACTGAAGCACGAGCATCAGGTGCTGACCGATTTAGCTTCCGCCAGAACATCATTAGGCTCTGCTAATGGAGACCATTCTGCATTTGCTCTAGCTCTTACTAGTCTTAAGAAATATCTGGATAATAATAGTGAGGCAGATGCAGTAGGTATACTGAAGGATATAACTGATGATGTAGCAGAGTTGAGGACTAAGATAGTAGTGGCAGAGGACTTAATCAACTCTACCATAGATACTGCTATTACTGACCTGGGTGCTGCTACTACAGCCAGAGCTAATTATATGGGAGCTACAGCTAACTATGTAGATGGCGGTACAGAGCCAGACATTAAGGCTTATCTGAGTGGTGGTGATGCCTTGCTAAACACTAATGCTACTGGTGGTGAAGGTACATCGGTGCCTGACTCCTATGCTAAGTTTGCTCAGGTTACTAAGGATGCTTTAGTAGGTGCTCATGAGCAGGATAGGAGATTCTACCAGCAGAACGCTAC
>SDBV01002910.1_pt1 | contig 25536 bp, 28 predicted proteins | sample 2277081 | NCBI WGS metagenome assembly SDBV01 (sample SAMN10402039, study PRJNA504765) | marine sediment metagenome | isolation source: marine sediment core GS10_PC15, 223 cmbsf | place: Arctic Ocean: Southern Knipovich Ridge | collected 2010 | reverse complement strand
GGTTTTCCAATTAGTATTATTGGAATTATTTTTGGAATAATCGCGGCGATGACCAAACCACCGCAAAGAAAAAAAGCTATTGTAGGTATAATATTATGCTTGGTAGGCATAGTATTAAACTTAGTTACAAGCGTATTCACCGTATCTAGTGCTTCTTCTGCATAACCAACTATAATTGGAACATATGAAATGGTATTGACCTGCCCCCAATAGAGGTACTGGCCTGACCCCAAAAAAGCTAAGCCAGTTCTTGTGTTAGACTTAGGGTAGGCTAAACAAAACGCAGAACCCGTGTTTCAGGTATGGTTCGACTCTAAAAGCATCATCCAGATAGAATAAATGCCAACTTTGAACATTATATTATATCGTTGGAAACTGCTATATGAAGAATCAGTGGCTTATCGACAACTTAAATATTCATAAAGACTGGCTTCTACATGAGGTGACATCATGATCTTAGAAACGCTGGACGGAACCGAGGTATTCTATGAAACGCACGGCGAAAAGGGGAATTCTCCTGTCATCCTCGTGCATGGCCTTGGAGCGAACCATCGGATGTGGCAACCACAAATCTCTAAATACCCCAGCGAGGGTCTGTTTTTGATAGTTCCCGATGTCCGTGGACATGGAAAGTCATCCAAGGTCGAGAAGTTCAGGATTAGCGATTGTGCCAGCGACCTTGCAAAGCTTGCCGAACAGATGGGAGTGACGAAAGTGAGCTTGATAGGCGTGAGCATGGGAGGACTAATTGTCCAGCAGTTTGCGCTTGACTTTCCGGACAAGGTAGATAGGCTGGTGATTACGGACAGCTTCAGCGCAATCTTGGGCCTCACGGCAAAGACCATCGCATGGGTAGCTGCCATTGGACTTCGGATGTTTCCAAGATCTCTGCTGGCCAAGTCCTTTGGAGCAGCGTACAAGGGCGAGGACAAATCCCATGTCCGAAGGTATTTTGAGGAGGTTACGGCTAAGGCTGATTTAAATCAGCTCCGTCTGGCCAGAGACGAAGTAAACAGATTCAACATCCTAGCCCGCTTTGGCGAAATTAGAACCCCTATACTCGTGCTTGTTGGAGACCTCAATCCACAGTGGTTCATCAGTATGGTCAAGACGACAGCCGATGGGATATCAGGTTCACAGTTCAAGCTGCTTCCGGGAGGAATGGACCCTTCCAACCTGGTGGTGCCTGAGGTCTTCGATAAAGAGGCACTTACCTTCCTAAAAGAGGGTGACCTGCCCCTCAAAAAGGAGTCCCAGTTATAATGATTGACAACATACTATAAACATAAAATATTGAAAAATTGAAATTTAACAGTAAAAGTAATAAAATCAGGGTGTCGGTTGACCTAGTGTCTTGACACCCTGATTTCTTGAAAAAACCTGTCACGTTTCCCGGAAGAAACGGTCTATTTAGCTTTGGTAGGCCGTACAGGTCTCGAACCTGTGACACCCTGATTAAAAGTCAGAGTGTTATCTTCTACACAATCCATCTTATTGTTGGCTCAACCGTCGTTTCTTCGTCAACTTAGATATAAAATCATCTAAGTTTCCCAGTTTATCTCCAGCTAGTGCTCTCTTTTTCAATTCTTCTATCGTTTTGTGAAAGCTAGCCAAGCTTATCCAGGTAACCTGTGGAGAAATTGTTTCCTCCGGCACGACTAATATCCTCTTTCCAAGTAACACACGCCATTTACTCTCACCAAAACCCTGAACCATACCATCAAAGCCTGACATCCCTGCAGTTAAGGCTCCGAATTTATCCCTAGTTAATAACCCTCCGAGAATAAAACTGCCAGCTGCTACGAGCAAGCTATCACGCACCCTTTTGCTGTCCTTAATAAGATAGGCGGTTCCCCTATCACGAGCAGTGGATTTTCTCTGCTCCTCAAGGTAGTTGTGCAGAGCGTCGATTTTCATAGATTCTGTTTCTCTACGAAGGACTTCAAAATGACTACCAATTTTCTTAGCTTCAGCTTCGGTCAAAGTAAGTTTCTGCCTCAGGTGCTTCAAGATTCCATCCAGGGTATACTTGGACATTATTTTACCCCCAATCTATCTTGTACTTCTCTGATGAACTTTTTCAAGCCCTTTTCCGAGTCCTCGCCTTTCTTAACCATTTGTCGCATTTCACCTATCGCCTGACCCGTTTTCACGGCGTCGACAAGCAAACTATCAAACTGTTCCCGGATGCTACTTACCTGTTGCTGTACCTGTAAAGTTGCTTCTTCACCGATCGTTTTTAACCTCTGTAAGATTGAGATAATGGTTTTATCCATTTCGCCTAGCAAGGTTCCCTTCCTATTCTCCAATTGTTTTATTTCACCATTTAGAGATGATTTCTCTCTGGCAAGCTCTTTTACACTATTAGCTTCAGCTTCCTTTTTCTGTTCGAAACCATCGATATCCTTATATAGTCTGAGAGTTGAAAAGAATTTTTCTTTGATCTTAGTTAGATTGTTATTCTCATCCTTACTCATTCTTTCAAGGAATACTTGGAGTCGTAGCAGGTCTTCGTCTGAGAACCCCATCTCGCCTAGTTTTCGTAACGTTTCGTCTGCTCCTTCAACTTCAGAGGAAAGCTTAACCTTCTTTCGATGAAGGTCTTTAGTTTCCCTGGCCAAAGTCGACTTCTCTCCCTCAGCTTCTTTCAATCTTGATTTGAGTTCTTGGATCCTGGTTGTTTGTATCTGTACATCATTCTCAAGCCTTTCTTTTTCTCTTTCCAGAGCCTCGAGTTGTGACGAAAGCGGCTTCATTTCGTTAAATAGTTGTAATTTAGTTTTGCTTAATGAATCGGCTTCCCCTTTGAGCTTCTCTATTCGCTGACAATGAATTTTATATTCTTCAGTTATGGTTTCGAAAGATTTACCCTGGCTGGTTTCAAGATCACGAAGTCTTCTTGCTGACTCAAAAAACTCCTTTACCGGGAAATCAGGAGGAAGAAGTTTCTTTACAAGTTCTGACCACGCCTCTAAGTGCTCTGGCATTATTTGCAAATCTTGGAGTTTCTTAAGGAATGTAATTCCAAGCAAGGCTTGAAAAGGCTTGAGACCACTCTTTTTAAGGTCGAAAGACAACTGGCGCAGGTCATTTACTTGGTCAAATGAGGTACCGGGTATGTCCAAATCACCGTCCTCAAGTTCACTAACAATATTGGCAATACTACCGTGGGAGATTCCAGTCTCCTCTTCAATCTCCCTATAGGTATAGCCGAGTAAGTAGTAATGAACTACTTCAAGCCTTTTTGTTCTGGTTATTTCCTTCATTGTTATACCTCCATTACATATGATTATTATAGTTCTAACATTAAATTATTTGACTATTTTATCATTTGACTGACTATCTGACCTATTTGACCACCGCTCTTGACCAAATTGACCAAGATTTTTTCATTCATAACTTTTACCTCGAAAAGCTAAGGGGCTGTCTACCCCTATTTTCAAGATGAACCCTCACTATCCGTTACCATAGAGCGTGGACTGTGGGTTGGACCAGGAGGCATCGCTGGCCTCTCGTCCGGCCTGCGTTAACCGGTAATATTTTCTAGGCGGCCCAGGGGGGTAGTTACTTTGAAAAGCAGACGGTTCCTCATAACCGCTGAGTTCCACCCACCCCAGCCTTCGCAGGGTGGAGAAGTAAACCACAAACGAGTGATAACGGCAGCCGTTGGCTTTATAGGGCATGCGGGCTAGATATTTCCCGGTAAGCCTATCTATCATATCGGGACTAATAGAGCGTTTCTCGCGGCGGGCTTTTTTCTCTTCGGTTCTGGTTGCCTTGTCCAGTGCCGTAGCTTTCATAAGTGCTATTTTGTAGTGATGGAAGATGTCACTTTGAGGAGCACCGTCATCGGCGTCTATGTTGGGTGAACCATTTGGGCTATTACCCATAAGATACTCCCGGATGAACCATCCACAACCAAAAGGTCGCAGGAAACCGCCTCTCTCTGGCTTCAGCAGCTCAACCACTACTGCCCTCCTCTAGGACTTCCCTTCCGCCATAGCTTGTCATACCAATCGCGTTGTTCCTTACCAGAAACCTTCCTGTACTTGGCCGTAGTATTAAAGCTAGCATGCCCCAGATGCTCTTGAAGAAGTCTGAGTCCGTCTCCTGAGTCATCGAGCTTCATAGCATTGACGGCGAAGGCGTCTCTTAATCTGTGCGGGCTTACATTGTGTATCTTTCCTGTTTCGGGAGTACCCAGCTTCGGCAGCCCTGCTTTCTCAGCGCAGTCTCGGATTACCTGCCATGCCCTGTGGCGGTTGATGCCAAATATGACCCTTTCACCATTCCTGAAAACCGGTCCTCCCCGGCGAATATAGTCACCGAGCATATCCACCGTCTCCGAATCAAGAGGCAATGTCCTCAACTTACGCTCCTGCTGTTTGCCAGCGGTGACCCTATCAAGCCTCTTCCCGCACCCAGGACAGAAAGTGTGGCTCCTGCCCAGGTGGGTACGGCAATTCGGGCAGCTGAGCTTCAGGCGGACCTTCAGGTGCTCTATGGTTACAGCACCACGGCCAAGGTCAACATCTTTCACTCTTAATGCCAGAGCCTCGCTGACACGGCAGCCAAGCCGGAACAGGAGACGGATCAGCAGTCTATCTCTGAGATTATCGGCTACCTTTTCCATAACGGTTATCTCTCTTAATTCAAGATATGTTTTCATTGCTCTGGAATGTCACCCTCGTCTTCTGCTGTCTGCTGGTTATGGGAAGGGCTGTCTGAAGTTAAAATGGAATTAGCTTCGTTAGGCGAAGAATGTTTGGTGTAAGACCTGGCGATAATTCTCGCCAGAATCCGTAAGCCGTCAGAAGATACCCGGCAGCAATCAGCTTCGCCGGAGCCCTTTGGTTTTCTTGCTTTATCGAATGCTTTCATGATACAATAACTAACATAAGATTATAAGTATATCTAAGCTTATACAACTAAATATTACATTAGTCAATGTATTATGAGGCACTTGACAGCATATATTAGCTATGCTATTATTTAAAATAGTACAACTTTATCGAGTAAGGAGGGGCATCATGGACAAGAGGGGGAAAAAGCCACCGGTCCTACCAGAACAACGTTTGGATTGGCTCAGACGAAGTGAATTGGGTGAGACAGTACCACAGATTGCCGAGAATGACGGCTACGATGTCCGCACTATCCGCAGGCATATTGAACTTGCCAAACAGGTAAGGGAGGTAAAAGAAGCCAGGGCTACTGTGCTACGTAATGCCCTTGAGCGTCACTACGAAGACTTGTGCAACTTTGCCGGGAGGTTAGATCCTATAAAAACCGGGAATATCACCAATCCATCACAGGCAGATGATTATCTTTTTGAAACCGCACTTCGCCAGCATTTGCCTCGCTCTCCGATTTGGGGCTATCTGACTAATAGAGGTAGTTTACAGCAAGAATACACAGAACTATTAGTGGAAGCGAAGGTAAGGGTAGAGCAAGCGGTAAGGGCAGAACGTAGATTTGGTCCATTACTCTCAGCCGGTCTTACTGAAGTTGTCTCAGTCATTATCAATGTCCTTTCCTTCCAGGTAGAGCAGTGGTCTCTTGGGCATGAAGGGCTAAAGGTCGAAACCAACCTGCGTGCTGAGCCAGAAGGGGAAGGGCAAGTGCAGCTCTGCTACGGTTTCTCGCGCATGGACATAGTAAAAAGCAAGGACGCTGAACGATATCTTAATACCCTAGGAAAAATCATTAAATATCTGGAAAAGAACATACGTAAATGGAAAGTCCTTGACAATTTACGGAAGACTAGTGACAAAATCAGTCGTCTCGACCGGAAACTACATGAAGAGCTGTCGGTAATAAGACTCAGGCGGATAGTGCCCGGGCGATGCAAATACTGTCCGCTTTGATAATCAATTAAATCTTAGTAAAGGAGCTAATTATGAAGACTGTAATCTATGCGAGAGTATCATCTGACAGTCAGGATGTTGATCTTTCTTTATCCGCTCAATTGAGGTCACTCAGAGATTACGCTGCCAGACAAGGGTATGAGATTGTCAGGGAATTTGTAGATGAGGCGGAGAGCGGGCGCTCGGCAGACAGGCCGGCGTTTAAGGACATGATTGCTCTGGCCAGAACTAAAAATCCGCTGTTTACGGCTATTCTGGTATGGAAGTTGAATCGGTTTGCTCGAAGCAGGATTGATTCGATTACATACAAGAGATTGCTTCGAGATAGAGGAGTCCAGGTGATATCTATCAATGAACCCTTGGATGATAGCCCGGCTGGTCACATGCTGGAAGGTATTATTGAAACGATCGACGAGTTCTACAGTGAAAATCTCGGGCAGGATATCAGGAGAGGCATGAGGGAAAACGCGGAGCGGGGATTCTTTAACGGCAGCCGACCGCCCTATGGCCTTCGAAGGGTTCCAGTTCAGGATGGCAGTAAGACACGGTACAAGCTTGAACCGGAACCGGAAGACTCGATTGCCGTTCGGGTTGTCAGAAGGATATTCGATCTCGCCGCTAAGGGTGAAGGCTGTAAAGAAATCACCAAAACCCTTAATGGCGAAGGTATCCATACCAGTACCGGTCGGCGGTGGGGTAAAACCACCATTCACAAGGTGCTGACTAATGAAGCCTACTGCGGCACTTTGGTCTGGGGTGGAAGGCCGGGGCACCCGGCAATACGTAGTGGGATACCACCGGTGAGAATCGAAGATGCTTGGCCGACGATTATTAATAAAAACATTTTTCAAATTGTGCAGGAAAAGATGGCATCGAAAGCTCCAGTAGAGATACATCCGCGTGTCGTACCAAGTTTTTATCTTCTCAGCGGACTGCTCCACTGCTCTTGTGGACGGGCTATGATCGGCCGTAGTGCCAAATCCCATCAGTACTATTACTACATGTGCAATCGAAGTTATAAACAGGGAAAGTATGCCTGCAGTGCCAGAAGTCTACCTAAGGATAAACTGGAAAAAATCGTTATTGGACAAATCAAAGAAAGGATACTTAACGATGAATGGCTGGAAGAGCTGGTTGAACTCGTTAACGAAGAGTTAGATACCAATCACAGTGAATTTAAAGATAAGCTGGATCTTATTGATGCCGAATTGACTGAGATTAATATCAGGTTGTCCAGAAATTATGATGCTCTTGAGACTGGTAAACTCGCCTTAGATGATCTTGCTCCCCGGATTAAGGAACTAAGATTGAGAGGGGAAGAATTGAGTAAAACCAGGGTGCAAGTTGAGGCTGAATTAATCCTGCAGGGTAAACCATACATCGATGCCGCCTTGGTAAGGTCTTACGCTGAGGATTTGAAGAGCCTTCTGGAAGAGTCTGACTTTGCCGAGAGTAAAGCTTTCCTTCGCTCTTTTATAAAGAAGATTGTGATTAGTGGAGAAAAAGCTACCATCTATTACAACTTACCGATGCCACCGGATAGAAAGAAGAAAGAGCAGATAGGAGTTCTGCCTATTGTCACCCTTGGTGGAGCTGGGGGGATTCGAACCCCCTACCTTTTGACTGCCAGTCAAACGTTCTCCCGATTGAACTACAGCCCCGCAAATTTACTTTACCTATTGCCTAATCTACCAGAAAATGGCAAAGAAGGCAAGCTAATCACCCAGAAAAAGGTTGGAAATAACCAACCTTTAAATACCCCTGACGATTGTTGCGTTGTAAGTATCATCCTGCTATAATCTAAATGGTGTCGTTGTCCCAAAGACCAGTTGAACTACTTGGGCTGGCAAGCTTGACTTTTATATCAGTCAATTTTATAATAATTTACTTAATAAACACGGTTTGCTAAAGCTTGTAGTGCCCGAGTGGCGCAATGGTAGCGCAACCGACTTGTAATCGGTAGGCTAGCGGGTTCGAATCCCCTCTCGGGCTGGGATATTTGTCCTATGGCATCGGGAGGGGTGCCGGAGTGGTTAATCGGAGCAGACTGTAAATCTGCCGCCCTAAGGGCTACGCAGGTTCGAATCCTGCCCCCTCCACCATGACTTAAGTCAGGAGGGTAAGTTAGACGTCGGGTTATTAAAACATGTATAATAAACCTAGTGCCCACATAGCTCAGTTGGTAGAGCATACCCTTGGTAAGGGTAAGGTCATCGGTTCGATTCCGATTGTGGGCTGTGGATAAAAGGGAGGATTAGAAAATGGCTAAGCAGAAATTTGACCGGACCAAGCCCCATTGCAACGTGGGTACTATTGGGCATGTTGACCATGGCAAGACAACTTTAACCTCGGCTATTACCCAGGTGCTATCTAAAGTGGGTTCTACTCAATTCCGTGCCTTTGATAGTATTGATAACGCGCCTGAAGAGAAAGCAAGAGGGCTAACCATCGCCATCGCCCATATTGAGTATGAGACTGAGAAACGCCATTACGCTCATATAGATTGCCCCGGTCATGCCGATTTCATTAAAAATATGATAACTGGTGCTGCCCAGATGGACGGGACAATACTGGTGGTAAGTGCCCCGGATGGACCTATGCCACAGACCAGGGAGCATGTTCTGCTGGCTCGCCAGGTGGAGGTGCCCTATATAGTAGTCGCCCTGAACAAAGTCGATGTGATGGAAGACGAAGAGCTCCTCGAACTGGTGGAGATAGAGGTAAGGGAACTACTTAGCAAGTATAATTTCCCCGGGGATGAAATACCAGTGATAAGAGTAAGCGCCCTTAAAGCCCTGGAGTGTGGCTGCGGCAAACGGGAATGCCCGTGGTGCGGCCCCATATGGACGTTGATGGATGCCGTAGATGACTATATCCCCACCCCGGCAAGACCCAAAGACCAGCCGTTCTTGATGCCGGTAGAAGACGTTTTTAGCATCAAGGGTCGGGGTACGGTACCTACTGGCCGAGTTGAGCGAGGTGTAATTAAAGCCGGGGATGAGGTGGAGCTAGTGGGCTTACACCATGAGCCGCACAAGCTAGTGGCTACCAGCCTGGAGATGTTTCATAAGATTTTAGATTATGCTGAGCCCGGGGATGCGGTGGGCATCCTGCTTCGGGGCATAGACCGGGAAGATATCGAGCGAGGTCAGGTATTGGCTGCACCTGGAACTGTTAAGCCACATACCTATGCCGAGGCCGAGGTGTATGTTTTAAGCAAAGAAGAGGGAGGCAGGCATACACCCTTCTTCAATGGATATAGACCCCAATTTTTTATCCGCACGACCGATGTTACTGGAGCCATTGAGTTACCAGAAGGGGTAGAGATGGTTATGCCAGGTGATAATATAACCATGAAGATAAAGCTTATTTATCCGGTAGCTCTAGAGAAAGGTCTACGTTTTGCTATTCGGGAAGGGGGGAGAACGGTAGGGGCTGGTTCCTTCGGCCGCATCATAGAGTAGATTATGGCAAGAAAAACTGAAGCGAGGATTATCATTCACCTCGCCTGTACTGAGTGCAAGGAGCGGACATACACTACTACTAAGAATAGAAAGAATGACTCTCAGCGATTGGAGCTTAGGAAATATTGCCCTCGCTGCCGCACCCACCAACTCCACAGGGAGATAAAATAGTACCGGTAATTAAGAGATAGGTGAGTTCTTTCCATGACACAGCATACTGTTACTGCCAAGAAAAGTGGCTCAAGATTTAGATTCATTATTGATATTATAGCTGAGCTAAAGAAGGTAGTTTGGCTCAGCAGACGAGAGGCTACTTATTTAACAGCCCTAGTGTTGATCGTCGCCACTGCTATGGGTATAATTCTAGGAGTAGTTGACTACGGTTTTACTCAACTCATGGATAAACTTTTTTTGGGCAGGTAAAGCTTGGGTGTTCCTATGAACAAGCTAACGGGCTACAGACCAAGGAATAACCTTATGCTTTTTCAAAAATCCGTATCTGGGTGAGGTCGCTTGTGGAGGAAAACCAAAAACAATGGTTTGTAGTTCATACCTACTCAGGGTATGAGGAACGGGTCAGACAGAACTTAGAGCATCGCATCAAGTTCATGGATGCCGAAGATGAGATCTCCGAGGTAATGATACCTACTGAAGAGGAGATTGAGGTTAGAAATGGGCAGCGGCGGACTGTGACCAAGAAAATATTGCCTGGTTATATTCTTATCCAGATGAGAATGACTGACCATAGCTGGGGTATAGTGCGTAACACCCCTGGTGTTACCGGCTTTGTTGGTAGTGAAAACAAGCCGACTCCACTGCAGGAAGAGGAAGTTGACCATATCAAGAAACAGATGCAAGCCGAAACACCAAGGGTTAAAGTTGGCTTCCGCAAAGGGCAGAGTATCCGGGTAACTGATGGTCCTTTCCTTGATTTTGTCGGAGTAGTGGATGAAATAAGCCCAGCCAAGGGTAAGGCTAAGGTGCTCCTTTCCCTCTTTGGGCGAGAAACACCAGTGGAGCTTGACTTCTTACAGATGGAGAAGCTTTAAACTCACCGATGAGAGCTTAAGACTTTAGGAGACACCAATGGCGAAAAAGGTTAAAACAGTGATTAAACTACAGATTGAAGCGGGAAAGGCAAACCCGGCGCCTCCAGTAGGTCCGGCTTTGGGACAGCATGGGATTAATATTATGGCCTTTTGTAAAGAATATAATGAGCGTACTGCGGCACAGGTCGGCTCTATTATTCCCGCAGAAATAACCGTTTTTAGCGATAGGTCATTTACCTTTATTACCAAAACGCCACCAGCCACTGATTTACTAAGAAAGGCAGTAGGGGTGGAAAAGGGGTCTAGCACCTCTGGTCATGAAAGGGTTGGGGCATTATCCCGAGATAAGCTCCGGGAAATAGCCACGCTCAAAGCCAAAGACCTCAATGCTAGTAGCATTGAGGGAGCGGAGCGAATTATTGAAGGCACGGCTCACAGTATGGGAATCGAGATAGAGTAAAGATGGTCAAACACGGAAAAAACTATCAAGAAGCTGTTAAACTGGTAGATAAGACAAAGGCTTATGAGCCTCAGGAAGCTATCGAGCTAGCCAAGAGGGTGGCTCATGCCAAATTTGATGAGACGGTTGAACTCCACCTTCAAATGGGTGTTGACCCACGAAATGCCAGCCAGCAGGTGCGCGGCGTAACCCTCATGCCACATGGGTTAGGGAAGAAGGTCCAGGTCCTGGTTTTTGCTCAGGGCGAGGCGGAAAGGATTGCTTCTACCGCTGGAGCAGATTTTGTGGGCAGTGATGAGTTGATTAAAAAGATTGAGGGGGGCTGGCTGGATTTTGATATTGCAATGTCTACCCCCGATATGATGGGTAAGGTAGGGAAGCTGGGGAGGATTTTGGGGAGGCGAGGACTAATGCCTAACCCTAAATCAGGAACAGTGGTAGCCGCCGATGATTTACCCCGGGTCATTAATGATGCCCGTAAAGGTAGGGTGGAATTTAAGCTGGACAGAACAGCAATTATTCACGTTCCTCTGGGCAAGGTTAGTTTTGAAGCGGATAAGCTGCTGGATAACCTGACAGCAGTGATAGAGGCAGTGGTCAAGGCTAAACCCAGCGGAGTCAAAGGGCAGTATGTTAAAACTGCTTCCTTGGCAACTACTATGGGACCCGGTATAAGACTCGACCTTAAACCTACCTTGTCCTTAAGTTCCAGTTGATACTTTTATTAGTAGGTTAACAATTTCTAGGTTAATATTGTCCTGAGACAGCGGGTGCCGATTTAGGCTTAAACTTGTACCTGCCGAGGCAAACTTGGATTTCGACCTAACAAAAAATTCGGTTAGTAGTAAGTCCTTGCGCTGCGGTACAAGGGCTTATTTTACTATAATACCCACGGTCTGGAAGGTGGTGAAAGATGTCTAGAGAAAAAAAGGTACAGATTATTGACCAGCTCCAAGGAGTTTTGGCTACCTGTAGCATTGGTATCTTAACCGACTACCGGGGGCTGTCAGCCCCGGAGATGACTGAACTACGCCGTAGCCTCCGGGAACTGGGTGTCGAGTACAGGGTAATCAAGAATACCCTGGCTCGGTTCGCCGCGGAAAGGGCGGGTAAGAATGAATTAGTTAGCTTCTTTGAGGGTCCAACAGCCATTGCTTTTAGCTATAGCGATATAATTGAGCCAGCTAAAGCCCTGGCTGACTACATCCGCACTTCAAGGTCAACCCTGAATATTAAGGGAGGCTTTTTAGGCGATAGGCTACTTACTCTGAAAGAGGTGATGACACTATCTACGCTACCACCAAGAGAGGTGTTACTGGCCAAGGTTATGGGTGGCATGCAGGCTCCAATCATTATTTTACTCAGTCGCCTTGCCACCCCATTGATAGGCCTTATGAACGTGCTACAAGCTAGAATTAAGCAACTGGAGGGAGAATAAAATGTCGGAAAATGAAGTAGAAACTAGTGGGGGAAAACAGTCCACAGAGCCAGCTACCGAGAAGCCTAAGAAAGCTAAAGCAGCGGCTACCAAACAGGAGTCTCCAGCCAAGGTGAAGGAGAAATCAACAGTCGACGAGATAATGGCTACTATTAAGAATATGACCGTGCTGGAACTGGCTGAATTAGTAAAAACCCTGGAGACTGAGTTCGGAGTTAGTGCCGCTGTCCCAGCAGTAGCTGCCGCACCGTCGGCCGAGGCAGCAGCAGAGGTAACTGCTGAAGAGCAAACCGAGTTTACCGTGCTTCTTAAGGACATAGGAGCTAATAAAATTAGCGTGATTAAGGCAGTGCGGGAACTCACTACCTTAGGCTTAAAAGAAGCCAAGGATTTAGTGGAAAGTGCCCCGACCACGGTCAAAGAAGGGATTACTAAGGATGAGGCAGCTACCACAAAGCAGAAGCTAGAAGCTGCTGGCGCCACCGTCGAGATTAAATAAGACTTTTAAAAAACGCTGAAAAAGAGTATAGTTATCGCTAAAGGGCACTCCTGGAGAAAGAAGGTAGGGTATGCCTGAGAGTGACTATTTAATTTTGATGGGTATGGGCGGTTTGTTTGTTCTCCTCGGTATAGCCTCAATGCTCTGGGGCAAGCGGGAGAAGAAGAGCTACTATGACGCCATGGCTACTCGCTCTGATGCAAGAGAATTCCTGGAGCATGAGCCAGAACGCCCTGAGCCTGGGGCGCTAAAGATAGGCGGCTGGATAGCTATCGCTATTGGCTTACTGATGGTGGTGATGGGTAGTGCCTTCTGGCTTTGGGCTTGAGATTCTTAATCAACTTTCAAGGGGTGAAACCTGCCCTTAGTCGATGGAGATTAAGCCTTTCTGTACCGCGATTACGACTGCCTGAGTGCGAGCATTGGCATTCAACTTCACCATTATTGAGGCGACATGGTTCTTGATGGTTTGCTCGCTAATATCGAGTTTGGCTGCAATCTGTTTATTACTATTGCCCTGAGCTACATGATTGAGAATTTCCGTCTCTCTTACGGTGAGAGGTGCTATTAAGGTTTCAGTCTTCGTCTTCCCAGAGAGTTCTTGAAATTGATTTAGGATTTTCCCCGCTATTTCCGGTCGGCTAGAAAGACTTTCATTTATAGGATGCTCACCACGAGCCACACGCCTCACCATACCAGCCAGATAGTCACTGCTAATTTCCTTGCTTAGGTAAGCGGCAACTTGGGTTTCAAGTGCCTGGAAGAACTGGTCATCACCGGGAGACGAGGTAAGCACGATTACACCAACACCAGGTAAGCGTTGTTTTAGTCTATGCGCTAAGCTCAGGCCACTATCAGGTGAGGCATCAATATCCACAATCGCAACATCCGGTGGCATAACCTCAATAATCAACGCCTTATCAGTGACTTTAGCCTGACCTATAATTTCTATATCCTCCGTAGCGGAGAGAGCATGCAATATGCCTTCCTGAAACAGTGGTTGCTGGCTGAATGTACAGACTTTTATTTTCTGCTTGCTCATAGCCTCAAACTAAGTTTAGCATACAAGACGGCCAGATTCAATGACTTTACCTAAAAGGTGCTGTTCGTTCTTCGTTGACACCTATTTTTAGGCGTGTTAAGCTCCTACCAAAAAGGCAGGAGATAGACTATGAAACGAAGGGTTATTTGTTTTACACCGATTGCCTCAATCCTACTGACGGTAATAGTTATGCTAATCTTTGATTGCTTAAGAGCTTGGATGCCTTGGTCGCTTATTGTTGCAGTGTTTCTTTTACTTGTTTTAACTGCGTGGCTTGTCAAAGGAATAGCCATTTTTTACCCTAGTTTCTACCGCCCATATAGAGTAGGACAAGTTCACGAAATAACAGGGGCACATAAGGACAAAGACGGAACTATCAGATTTAAAAATAACACTGTCAAGGAAAAGACAAGGAAAAAGCGTTTTGAATTGTAAATTCTGCCAACAAAATATATTTGGTCGTGGTAGACGCTTATGATGATGTATGTTATTCTTTTGTTAAAAGAGCGGAGAAAAACTGGTGGAAGAGTCTGCGATTCTATCTATGATTTCAAGGAAGGTCGGAGGTTATCTACAGATGATTTGGACCGCAATTAAAAATCGTCCTAAAGTTATACATATACCCACAGAGGATAGCATAATTAGTGGGCTAGAGCAAAATGCTACCCTTTTTACGATTTTACTTAAAGGTATCCTGAGAAATAACGGGAGAGACGAGACTACTATTAATAGACTTTATTTAGTGATATATGCAGGCAAATTGAAGGAACAGATAGAACTGTTGCCGAAAGATAGCGAAGGATTATTAGGCCAGCGAATTAAAGGTAATGGTGGTGAATTACACATACACGAACACTATTTTGTCCAGCTTAGCGAATTTACAATTAGATTAGCGTCAGATACTTTGCGAAGAGCAACTATCAGGATAGAAACATGGCCTGGATTTTTTGTTGATATTCCGTTAGTCTTACAGTGGTCAAAAGTTCAACTGAAGACGGAGGAGGAATAACGATAAGATATATAGCTCCCTTACTAGTCATAGTGTTGGTAGTAACCAATATAGCTACCGGTATAGCATGGTATAAGGCCACCAATGAGCTTGACCAAGCATGGGAAATAATTCGGGAACTTGATGCAGTCTACGAGCATCAGTTTGCTAAGCTAGAAGCCTGGGAAGATTGGGCAACAAGAACAGTTGGCTATATCCCATCGGAAGGTGCTTTGCTGAGAGGAGAAGACACCGAGATAATCAATCCCAAGGATGTTAATATTCCAGATATTCTTGCAAGCAACAGCGAAATGGCAAAGAAATTAAAAGCTTGGGAGGATTGGGCAATGAATACAGTCGGGTATATTCCAACTCAGGATGACCTAATTAGGGGAGGGCAATAGGATGCTTAATAGTAACCACATACTGCTTGAGAGGACAAGTCAACTACAAACGAACAGAACCACCTAAAAGGCGGGGCAAGTCTGTTTTTGAAGAGGCTTCGCCTCCTCAATCTACTTCTGGAGCTATACCACCCGTCTTGGTCGGTACTGGATGGCTTCCACCAGGTGATGCGCCTTAATCATATCAGGGGGTTGTTTTTCGTAACCGGTTTCCTATCCTTAATTTATCACCAATCTGAAAACCTGCCTCAAGACTAGAGTATCTCCGGGACGTAAGGACTACGACATTGTAATGATTCGGGAAATGAGTCTCATCAAATCCAGCAACCTTGCCTATTTCCTTGCCGGCGACAAACATCGGGTCTCCCACAGCTACAGAGCCCCCCTGACTTACCTCAAAAAAGCCGATGACGCCTATCCTATCCACCGTCTTATTGGGCCCAGCGCCTGCTTCGTCAGTGTTCATCAATTCATGAATTTCATTTTTGCATAGCACCCGGGTTTGCTGCGGAATCAAAATTAAACCGCGGTTATCGCTGGTTCGACCTGATACGGCAACTAGTTGACCTTTCGTCTCTCTGCTTTTTGCCTCGCCAACTGTAGTGAAGGCAATTTGCGAAATGTAGGGGTCCTTTTTCTCCATCGGCGTTAGCTCATCTTCCATAACATCACCTCCCTATATACAGCGACCATTTGATATGCAAAGCAACACCTAAAGGGTTGCCGTCTACAAGCCTAAGGATATGCCAGTTCGGTTCATTCCTAGCTTCGTTAGCCCTTACTGAGGTAGCCATCAAGCTCCTCAAGGCCTAATCATCGGCTTCCACTATTCGACACCGAAGCTCGTACAATCTCTGGATGCTATGGCTCAGTATTAGAGCCCCGTGACCCCTTGCTACTCACATTTCAAATCTCATATATTATACCATCCGTCTTGGTCGATACTGGATGGCCTCAGCCAGGTGATGCGCTTTAATTATATCGGCATCTTCCAGGTCGGCGATGGTGCGAGCCAGTTTGAGGATGCGGTGGAAGGCACGGGCAGAAAGGTATAGTTGTTTCATGGCTGCCTTGAGCAGGCTCTGGGCTTGGTCTTCCGCCTGACAAAAGTCCCTGACCTCGGCTGGCGTCATCTCAGCATTACAGGCCAGTCTGGTTCCGGCAAAGCGTTCATGTTGCCGGCAGCGAGTGGCTGCAACCCTGGCCTGGACCTTCTCTGACTTCTCACCTAGCCGGTCATCAGCCAACTTCTCATAGTCAATGTGGGGCACCTCAACAAATATGTCAACCCGGTCAATGAACGGCCCACTGATGCGCTTCTGATACCGGGAAACCAGACTGGGAGGGCAGGTACACTGCCTGAACGAGTCGCCATAGTAGCCACAGGGGCAAGGGTTCATGGCTCCTACCAGCATAAAGTTAGCCGGAAAGGTTACGCTGCCACGAGCCCGGCTGATAGTAATCACCTTATCTTCCAGAGGCTGGCGCAATATCTCAAGCAGTGAATGTCCAAACTCAGGAAGCTCATCCAGGAATAAAACCCCCCGATGACTAAGGCTTATTTCACCCGGCTTGGGCCAGTGTCCGCCACCTACCAGGCCGGCATTGGAGATGGTGTAGTGCGGGGAACGGAAGGGTCGGTGTCTAATCAAGGGAATATCTGATGGCAGCAAACCGCTGACACTATATACCTTGGTAACCTCCAGCGCTTCCTCGGTAGTCATTGGCGGCAGTATGGAAGGAAGTGACCGTGCCAGCAAGGTCTTACCGCTGCCCGGCGGTCCGCACATTATCACATTATGCCCGCCGGCGGCAGCCACCTCCAGGGCTCGCTTGACATGCTCCTGCCCCTTAATGTAAGCCAGGTCTGTAGCTGGTGAAGTCGACGGGGTGTATTCTTGAGCCTCAGCGGGCGTATACTCTGGTGCCGGTATCTCCCCCCGGAAATAGCTAACCAGGTGGGACAAAGAGGTGATGGGGATAATTTTAGTGCCCTCTATTAGGGACGCCTCTTTGGCATCGGTATCAGGCACAATAATGTTAGACAGCCCCTCTTGATGAGCCAGGGCAACCATGGGTAAGATACCCCTGGTATGGCGTAGGCTGCCATCCAGGGACAGCTCACCAAGGAGGACACTTCGAGAAACATCGGCAGATACTTGCTCCGAGCTGAGAAGGATGCCAACAGCAATGGGTAAATCATAAGCCGGGCCGGCCTTTTTAAGGTCGGCCGGAGCCAGATTAACTACAATACGTTTCATCGGGAAGGTGCAGCCAGAGTTCCGGATAGCGGCACGCACTCGCTCCCTGGCCTCCTGGACGGCTGTGTCAGGCAAGCCCACAATAGTGAATGAGGGTAGCCCGGGAGAAATATCTACCTCAACCTCAACAATCGCCCCTTCCAATCCGACTACAGCACAGCTTAATACCTTGGCTAGCATAATTCATCTTACACTATATCATAAACCCCTGTCTGTGCGGAATGTAGCTACGATGTTGGGGAAGGAAGTGGTGTATGACTCTCAGAAAAAAGAAGCACTGACGACCTGCGTAGGCCAAGAGGAGCGGGGTAATAAAAGCTCCGCTCCTTTTCTATTTCTTCGCCTGATGAGGCGACTCGAAACCTTGGTAAGCTATCGTCGCCAAAGCTGCAAGCTTGAACATCTCTTCTTCTTCCTTAGCTGATAGTTTCTTACCTCTTTGAGCTGCCTCAGCAGTTTTATCCAAGAGTTCCTGAAATCTTCGTTTCTGTTTCTCAGAAAAGCTCCGCTCCTTATTCATTTCACTATCCCAATGCCAAGTTATTCGGTTTTTCAGGTCATTTCACACGTTGGAACTTTAGTGCAGTCCTCTTATAGGGTGTTGTCAATACCCATGCTCTTGCCAGCTAGGGTCTCCATCTCAACTCAGGTAGTCCCTTCTCGAGACAGTATTTCTGCAACCTTGAAGGCGGCCTTGGTGATAGCCTGGCTACATTTTACTCCAACCGATTCTTGGTACTTCTTATGTGCCTGCCGTTCCTCTTCGTCCATCAAGTCAAAGAAGCGGCCAAACAGCCGAAGTTGGACATCCCGACAGGTAACACCACTAAATTCGGCTATGAACCAATCGCGGAACTCACTAATCTGGTTATGAGCTTTATCAAATACTTCCATTTCCTCCTTTGAGGGATTTGGCGACTGTGGGCTGAGTTTGGCGCTTAATGCCATAAGCCCGCCAGAAAAGATACCGCAGGAGCCTGATGTGGCACGATCCCCGCCACCACGTAGTGCCACGCTGGCTCGAACGATGTCATCACCTATGAAGTCAAAGTATTTCTGCAGCCCGTGCAGAATATCATGGGTTCAGCCAAGATGATTTCTGTGTTCGTTAGTGATCCGACTGGCTATGCCGTCCAGCATCTCTCGATTAGGTTTGTCCATAATTCCTATTTTCTCCTCTTCATTCCAGCCACTCTACCGCCCCACAGCTTCACCGTCAAATTTCCCGGCCATTTCACATGTTGGAACTTGAGTTTAGTCCTGCTTTGAGAGTTTGTCAATAGCCCCGAATAAGAAATGAACTTGTATGTGCGGAATGTAGTTACGGCTTTTGGGGGGAGAGAGGCAGCTGATGTTAGTCGAGTAAAGTCGACTTTTTAGACTTGCTTGATTGACCCTAGATACGAAAAGTGTTAAAGTCATCTAAACAGAATCCAAAGGAGGAAAAATAAATATGCCACTAATAACTGTAAAAGCTCTAGGAGGAAGAACTATTGAGCAGAAGAGGGGGTTGGTAGAAGATATCACAGAAGCGGTTGTCAAAAACTTCAAGGTTGCACCTGATTCTGTAATGGTCGACATAATTGAATACACTAAAGACAATCTCGCTAAAGCTGGAACACTATTTGTGGACCGTTAGTATATCGGCGGTGAAAAAGGAATTAGATTCCAGAGTTGGCATGTAGAATGCAGTTACGACTTTTGGGAGAGTGCTGCTGTCAACCAATCAGGTCTGCTGAGTTATGCTATCTTCGTTGACGATTTACAATAAAGGTAGCATCATCCGCGTTACCACGCAATACACCGAGCCTAAATATTCTTGGCACTCATTAACCCTTTATCAGTGAGTAGATGTGCCGGCATTTTTTCTCTTTAATCAAGAGACCAGCAATGATGCCGATTAGTGTTACTATAAAACACAACATAAACTAACCCATAGAGGTTGACCCAGTTGGGCGTCCAAGAGGGGCTTCGCCCCTCTTTTTAATATCCTTCCCCCTCTCCTTTGAAGGAGAGAGATACTAAGGAAGAGTTGAAGAGAGGCTCCGCCTCTCTTATATAACTAGTCCCCCTTCCCCTTATCAAGGGGGATAACGGGGGATAGGGTTTCCAAGACAAAAACCTAAGGGGGTGAAGTAGATAAATGGTCTCTATTGGCTTGGGTAGGCTTGTTCTGTTTAACGCCCAGTGCTACAATAAAATTCCAACGGGGAGGATAGTATGCCACTGGATGCTATAGTTATTAAAGGAGCGCGGGAGCATAACCTCAAGAATATAGATGTGGTTATCCCCCGTGATAAGCTGGTAGTCATTACCGGTGTCTCCGGGTCAGGTAAGAGTTCACTGGCATTTGATACCATCTATGCCGAGGGGCAGCGCCGTTATGTGGAATCCCTATCTGCCTATGCCCGCCAGTTCCTGGGCAGAATGGAAAAGCCTGAGGTCGATTATATCGAGGGCTTAAGCCCGGCTATCTCTATTGACCAGAAGGGCACGAGCCGGAATCCTCGGTCTACGATGGGCACAGTAACCGAAATCTACGACTACCTGCGCCTGCTGTTTGCACGAGTTGGTCATCCGCACTGCCCCAAGTGCGGACGAGAAATTGCTAGGCAAACGGTGCAGCAGATCGTTGATGCTGTTCAAGCCCTCACCAAAAATAGCCGAATCATGCTTTTGGCACCGCTGATTAGGGGCCGTAAAGGTGAATACCAGACGGTATTTGACGACCTGCGCAAGGCAGGCTATGTCAGAGTCCGGGTTGATGGGCAAATTTATGACCTGTCTGAAGAGTTCCAATTGGATAAGAACAAGAAACACTCCATTGAAGTGGTAGTAGACAGATTGGTAATCGGGCAGAGTGGAAGCCAAGCTCGTATTGCTGACTCGGTAGAGACTGCCCTCAAGCTTGGGGCCGGGGTGGTGCTGGTATCTATCGTTGATGGTGAGGAACTACTGTTCTCAGAGCACTTTGCCTGTGTCTACTGTGGCATTAGCCTCGGCGAGATTGCCCCCAGAACCTTTAGCTTTAATAGCCCTCACGGTGCTTGTCCGGCCTGCACTGGCTTAGGGATTAAGCTAGAGATAGACCCGGAGCTGGTTATCCCCAATAAGGAACTCTCCATAGCTCAGGGGGCAATACACCCCGTGTGGTATTCCTCCTGGTACTTCGACCAGTTCGAGTCTTTAGCCCAACGCCACGGTTTTTCTGTTCGTACCCCGGTCAGGGAACTCAGTGAGCATCAGTTAAAGCTGATACTCTTTGGTGAAGCAGGTGAAATGGTAAGGCATCGAAACCGGTATGGTCATGTCAGAGAATACTTCAGCGGCTACGAGGGAGTAATCCCGCGCATGGAGCGCCTATACCGTGACACAGAGTCTGAGCACTCCCGGGCTAACATAGCGCGTTATATGGTATCGCAGACGTGCCCCGTCTGTAGTGGCAAACGGCTTAAACCAGAATCGTTGGCGGTGACCATTGATGGCCGGAATATTACGGACGTCAGCTCAATGTCGGTGACTCAAGCTCTGAAATGGGTAGCTGGCCTTGGTAGTGGGGAGACTATCTTCAATCAACGTGAGCAAATAATAGCTCGCGAAATCCTAAAGGAACTCCAAGCCCGTCTTAATTTCCTCAAGGATGTAGGCCTGGACTATATTACTATTGACCGTGCCTCGGCTACCCTTTCTGGCGGTGAGGCGCAGCGGATTCGCCTGGCAACCCAGATTGGCAGTGGGCTTATGGGGGTGCTTTATATTTGCGATGAGCCTACCGTGGGACTTCACCCCGCCGATGACTCTCGCTTGATTGGAACCTTAAAGAGACTAAGAGACCTGGGTAATACCATACTGGTGGTAGAGCACGACGAAGCCATGATGCGAGCAGCTGACCACATTATTGATATGGGACCAGGAGCCGGGGAGCACGGTGGCTGGATTGTGGCTACCGGGACGCTAACGGATATTATGAACTGTAGTGATTCAATAACCGGGCAATATCTCAGTGGTGTGAAGCAAATTCCTTTACCCGAAAAGCGCCGTCCCGGCTCAGGCGAGGAGTTAATCATAAAAGGGGCCAGGGAGAACAATCTAAAAAACATAGATGCCCGTATCCCGCTGGGTAAGTTTATTTGTATTACCGGGGTTTCGGGTAGCGGTAAGAGCACTCTTATTGATGAGATTTTGTACAAAAAACTGGCACAGCTCTTGTATCGGTCACGGGAAAGGGCCGGCGATTGCGATGATATCCTTGGTGTTGAGCACATTGATAAGGTAGTCAACATTGACCAGTCTCCAATTGGGCGTACCCCCCGTAGTAATCCAGCAACCTATACCGGCACCTTTACCCCGATTCGTGAACTGTTTGCCACTGTTCCTGAAGCTCGAATGAGAGGCTATGCCCCCGGTCGGTTCTCGTTCAATGTCAAGGGTGGGCGCTGTGAAGCCTGCCGTGGGGAGGGATTTATTCAGATTGAGATGCAGTTTCTGCCTGATGTAACCGTGCCCTGTGAGGTATGCAAGGGACAGCGCTACAATCGCGAGGCTCTGGAGATTAGATTTAAAGGCAAGACCATTGCTGAGGTATTAGACATGACTGTCGAAGAGGCCCTGGCTTTCTTTGAGCATTTCCCCAAGGTGAAGAACAAACTGGAGACTTTATACAACGTGGGCCTGGGCTATATTCGCCTGGGACAGCCAGCACCAACCCTTTCTGGTGGTGAAGCCCAGCGGGTGAAACTGGCAACCGAGCTGTCACGGCGGTCCACCGGCAGGACACTATATATTCTTGATGAGCCCACCACGGGCCTCGCCTTTGATGATGTGGCGGCTCTGCTACGGGTGCTACAGCGTCTGGTTGACGGTGGTAACACGGTGATTATCATTGAACATCACCTGGATGTGATAAAAAATGCCGACTGGATTATTGACCTTGGACCGGGGGCTGGTGACGATGGTGGCTATATTGTCGCCACCGGAACACCAGAGGAAATCGCCGGAGAGAAGGCTTCAACTACCGGACAATATTTAGGTAGGGTATTACCTAAAGATAAAGAGTACGCTTTGACCAGTTGAACCACCGTTTCACTCAATTCCATTTCTCTCCCCGGGCAGACTTCAACAGGCATAGGTAGTTGGGAAAGAGCGTATTTTTAGTTGAGGGAGAAAACTCATATTTGAAAACTAGAGAGCCCACATTTTTCTACGGCTATGTAGTGGTCATAGCTGCCTTCCTTATCATGATGGTAATGTATGGCACAATGTACACCTTTGGCGTCTTTTTCGAGCCATTGCTAGTAGAGTTTGACTGGACAAGGGCAATAACCTCAGGTGCTTTCTCAATGTATTTTATTCTATTTGGTCTTTTGGGCATTTTGGCTGGTAGACTAAATGATAGGTTTGGTCCAAGGATGGTCGTGGTAGCCTGTGGCTTCTTCTTAGGCTCAGGCTATCTATTGATGTCGCAGATTAGTACTATCTGGCAGCTATATCTCTTCTATGGGGTGATAATAGCTACTGGCGCGAGTGGCGGCTTTGTCCCCTTGGCATCTACAGTAGCCAGGTGGTTTGTCAAGAGAAGAGGGCTGATGACCGGCATTGTCATTTCAGGCACAGGTCTAGGCACAGTGGTTATGCCACCAATAGCTGCTCGGCTCATTTCTAGCTATGGCTGGCGAGCCTCCTATGTTATTGTAGGTATTATGGCTTTAGTATTAGTTATACTAGCCGCCCAGTTTTTAAGGCGTGACCCAAGTCAGGTAGGGCAGTTGCCATATGGTGAGGGCAAGCCGAAGCAAGAAAACTTAAACTTAGAAGCTAAAGGCTTTTCTCTTCGACGAGCAATTCATACCAGGCAATTCTGGATGCTTTGTGGCATGTTTTCCAGCTTTAATTTTCTTTTACAAGCTATTATGGTGCATATTGTCATTCATGCCACTGGACTAGGAATTTCAGTAGCCAGTGCTGCCAATATTCTGGCTATTATTGGTGGGCTAAGTATTGCTGGCAGGATTATAATGGGTAGTGCTGGCGATAGAATTGGTAATAAAGCAGCTCTTATTATCTGCTTTAGTCTAATGTCAATTGCTTTACTCTGGCTGCAACTAGCCAAAGAGGTATGGATGCTCTACCTGTTTGCTGCTATCTTTGGCTTTGCCTACGGAGGTAAATCGACTTTGCTGTCACCTATGGTAGCTGAGCTATTTGGGCTAAGCTCTCTTGGTGTGATTTTAGGAGTCATTGAGTTTACTCTTGCAATTGGGGGTGCTATTGGTCCGGCTCTGGCTGGTCACATATTTGATATAACCGGTAGCTATCAGCTAGCTTTTCTGGTCTGCGTTGCCGCTAGCATTGTAGGCCTCATATTAGCCTTACTTTTTAGACCAACCACCAGGGAAGAAGCGCTTGACTCCATTAAGGCTAGCGTATAGGACGAAAACCTGATAAAGCATATAAGGAGAAAATTCATACTTGGCTGAAAATAGGAAACCTAAGTTTTTCTACGGCTATGTGGTGGTTTTAGCTAGCTTCCTTACCTCGATAATAGCATTTGGGACGACCTATTCCTTTGGCGTCTTTTTCAAGCTAATGTTAACCGAGTTCGGCTGGACTAGAGCACTAACCTCAAGTGCCTTTTCACTGCATATGGTTCTGAAAGGCTTGCTGGCTATAGGTACAGGGAGGCTAAACGACAGGCTTGGTCCTCGGATAGTTATGATGGCTTGTGGTTTCTTTTTGGGTTTAGGTTTCTTACTAATGTCGCAGATTAGTAATATCTGGCAGCTATACCTATTCTATGGGGTGATAGTAGCTATTGGTATGAGTGGTAGCCTTATTCCATTAGCATCTACAGTAGCTAGGTGGTTTGTCAAGAGGAGAGGTATGATGACGGGCATCGTCGTTTCAGGGATAGGCTTCGGCACCGTGATTGTGCCACCGGTAGCCAATTGGCTTATCGCTAACTATGGCTGGCGCACTTCATATATTATCATAGGTAGTATAGCTTTAGTATTGATTATATCAGCCGCCCAATTTCTCAGGCGTGACCCGGCTCAAATGGGGCAATTGCCATATGGTGAGAATGAGGTAAAGCCGGAGAGCTTAAATTTGGAAGCCAGGGGGCTTTCTCTTCGGGAAGCAACTCATACCAGACAATTATGGATGCTTTTTTTCACTCTGTTATGTTTTAGTATCTCTCTATTCACTATTCTGGTGCATATTGTTCCACATGCCACCGACCTGGGAATTTCAGCGACTAATGCCGCCAATATTTTGGCTATTATTGGAGGGGTAGGCATTCCCAGCAGACTTATAATGGGCAGTGTTGCTGATAGAATTGGCAATAAGCCAGCTATTACCATTAGTTTTGTTATATTATTAGTTGCTTCACTCTGGCTTTTAGCCGCCACAGAGTTGTGGATGCTTTACCTATTTGCTGCTATCTTGGGCTTTGGCTACGGGGGATGGTCAGCCTTGGAGTCACCACTAGTTGCCAGTTTATTCGGGCTGACTTCACACGGTGTAATCATGGCGGTTATTGTGCTTGGTGTGTCAATTGGAGGAGCTATCGGTCCAGCCTTAGCTGGGCACATATTTGATATAACCGGTAGCTATCAGCTAGCTTTCTTGGTCTCCGTAGTAGTCAGTATTATCGGGCTCATATTGATAGCACTACTAAGACCAACCACTGGGGAAGAAGCGCTTGACTCCATTAAGGCTAGCGTATAGGACGAAAACCTGATAAAGCACATAAGGAGAAAATTCATAAGTGGTTGAAAACAGGAAACCTAAGTTTTTCTATGGCTATGTCATAGCTTTAGTCGGCTTCATCATTATGGCAATAGCCTGGGGCATGGTCTTCACCTTTGGTATTTTTCTCAAGCCATTGTCAGCAGAACTTGGCTGGACTAGAGCACTAACCTCCGGCGCCTATTCAATATTTTTGCTCTTACATGGTTTTCTTTACATTTTTACTGGAAGACTGAACGATAAACTTGGTCCGAGACTAGTTATGACAGTCTGCGGCTTGTTCATAGGATTAAGCTATCTACTAATGTCACAGGTTAGTGC
>SDBV01002909.1_pt1 | contig 25538 bp, 20 predicted proteins | sample 2277081 | NCBI WGS metagenome assembly SDBV01 (sample SAMN10402039, study PRJNA504765) | marine sediment metagenome | isolation source: marine sediment core GS10_PC15, 223 cmbsf | place: Arctic Ocean: Southern Knipovich Ridge | collected 2010 | reverse complement strand
GCAGAGCCCTGTCTCCTGCGACAGTATCAGCATTATACATTACATGCCGTATACATTACATGCCGGCGGCCGTAAAGCGGTAAATGCTGGGGGTTTGGGGGCAAAGCCCCCATGTATGATTGAAGAATCTCTCTGTAATCATGCTACAGTCTCAAAATTTACGTATTTAACAGTTAGTATTCAACGGTTGGCATTTAGGTTGTTGGGAACGATACATGTTGATATCACAGATGACAGGAATGTGGCAGGAGGCATTGCCGGCGGGCATTATGATGCTGGTACTGGGCTCAGTCTTTGCGCTGGTGCTGCTGATTGCCAGCATTAAACTCAAAGTCGAAGTTGACTCCAGGGTCGAACAGGTCCAGGGTGTGTTGCCGGGCATAGACTGCGGCGCCTGCGGATTTGCCGGCTGTTCGTCGTACGCCAGGTCGGTAGTCGCAGACCCCGGACTCCTGGGTAAATGCGCACCGGGCGGGCCGAACGTGGCGGCAAAGATCGCAGAGGCACTGAGCCTGCAGGTAAGCGGAGGCGGAGCGCCCGCAAGACCTATCGTCCATTGCCGCAGCCATACCGAAGACAAGATGTTCCACGCGACCTATAGCGGAATCGAAAGCTGCACCGCCGCCGATGCCCAGGCAAACGTCCAGGCCTGCCGATTCGGCTGCCTCGGCTATGGCGACTGTATCGCCGCGTGCAAGTTTGACGCGCTGCATATCATCGACGGGCTGGCGACGATTGACTATGACAAATGCACCGGATGCACTGCCTGCGTGAAGGCCTGCCCCAGACATCTGATAGAGATGGTTCCGTTTACGCACGAAGACATGATGGTCGTGGCCTGTCGCAGCCGGGAAAACGGAAAGACAACCCGAAAAATGTGCAGCGTCGGATGTATCGCGTGCAAAATGTGCACCAAACAGAGCGACCTGTTCGCCATGCAGGACAACTTCGCCGTGATGGATTATGGACGGTACGCCCCGTCCGAGCAATGCCGGATAGCCCTGGACAAATGCCCCACCGGCGTAATCGTCCTTCGCGGCAAAGATGCACCGTCACCCAGACCAGCCGATCAAAAACCCGCGACAGTCGGGACACGGCAAAAACCCGCATAATTGCCCGGATGAAGTATTGCCGGCAAATTCGTGAGGTAATCGGGCTAAGGATTTATTTACAAGTCCTAAAGACAGCTCCCCCCAGCGACCGATAAGAACAGGTGCGCCGCTGGTGCGCGGAATTTCTGGGATCGTCATGCTGATAGGGTCAATACAAGCCGGAGCATACACGTACGGTATCTACGGTGTGCCGCGTCAGAGGTACTCCGCTGAGCCGGTTGAGCCGGTCCAGTCCGTCGGGCGTTCCTGGCAGGGACATACCGCCGAGTCGATAAGCTGGCTGGAGATGCTAACATCACATGCGACCTTGTACAACACCGTCCACAACACCCCGGTCGAACCGGCTGGCTATGCGGGCCGAGGCGCTTATGCCCGCAATAACGCAAGCAGCCGCGGCAGATACGACCACGACAGGACAGGCGGCAGCGTGGATGCGTCGGCCTACGCATTCGCCGAGATGTCAGTTGGGGCGGTCCGCAGAGGTACCCCGGAAACTGTCCGTCCGAAAGATACCGCGTCCAGCCCAGCCACTTCCGAGACAGATGTCGCCGGGGCAAGTCCGTTTGCCCGGCTGCTGAGAAATGTAACAGCCACGACCCGACACGTCGCACGCTCACGGGGGGGCGATGCCGTTTCACAGATGCAGGCCGATTTCACAGAATCAGTCACCGCCGCGGCAGATGAATTGACCGGCACAGGCCAGAGCGACCACGACAGGTTGCTGGAACGGATCGACGAGGCCTTCAAGACGCTGAACGATTCGCTTAGACGGCAATTCTCCCACAGCAGCGGAGACGACGAGCATGACGAACGGGCCGACGAGATCGAACAGACTTTGGACAGTTCACCGCTGGGTCTGGAGACATTGCGACAAGTCTTCGGCTCGGAGGTGCAGGAATTGAAAGACGCCATAAAGGCTGGGACGGTCGTTCCGAAAAACTCACAGCCCCCACAGTCCCCCAGCGGCAACTATACTGTCAGCCGTTTCGACGCCTACAGCGCCACCAGTTCGGCCACAAACCCGCAATACGACGACCGCACGCTGCTAAACGCCGTCGCCTGACCCCCCCAGCCCGTTAGCATGGGCCGTGCCCGCGCTATCTTCTGAGTAACAACACATTAACCCGAATAGCGGATCATTCCTCGAAATTAGCGGTATGTTCCAGTGTCTTTTTGATAAAGTCCAGGAACTGCGCCGCGTCGGCGCCGTTTGCGACCTTGTGATCGGTGGACAGGTTAAGGTTCATGACCTTTCGGATCATGATCTTGCCGTCCATCGGCACGCAGAGGTCGTTTATCCTGCCGACGCCGAGTATGCTGGCCTGGCCCGGAACGACAATCGGGATGAACGAATCAATGCCAAAGCTACCCAGATTGCTTATCGTGATGCAGCCGCCGGTCAGGTCGTCCAGCGTCAGCCTGTCGGCGCGGGCACGTGTGACTAACTCCCTGACGCAAGCGGCGATTTGGCGCAGGCTCTTGTCACAGGCGTCCGGGACGATCGGTGCGACCAGGCCCTGGTCGGTCGATATCGCAAGGCACACGCCGATGCTATCGGCTAACTGGATATAATCTCCTGCCAGTTGGCCGGTCATAATCGAATAATGCTTCAGGCCCATGGCGACGGCCTTGATGATGAAATCGTTGAACGAAATCTTCACGCCGCCGGCAACGCCGGCGACACCGGACTTGTTCAGCTTTGCGCGAAGCCTGACCAACTCGGTCATGTCAACCCGGATGTTCAGATAGAAGCATGGGATTTCACGCTTGGACTGCAGCATCTTCTCGGCAACAATGCGCTGCACGCGATTGACCGGAATCCTCTGGCCCAACTGATATACCATCCCCTGCCCGGCACCGACAGCGCCGGCTGGAGATGTTGGTGCATCGGCCGTTTCTGTCTTGACGAATATCTGCCCAGCCGATGCCGTCGGCACCACAGGAGCAGACACAGCGGCGGTGTCCTCTGTCGAAGCGGCGGCGGCACCCCCAGCCTTTAGCGAATCGATGTAGGCCTGGGGAATATCTTCGTCCTTATTGCCCAGGACCAGGATGGACGTGTTGACCGGAACAGTCTGGCCCGTCTCGGCCAGGACTGCCTTTACGAATCCACCGGCGGGAGACTCCACCTCCAGCGTAACCTTGTCGGTCTCAATCTCAAACAACACGTCGCCTTTTTCGACATGGTCCCCTTCCTTTACCATGCAGGTGACGATTGTGCCCTCTTCCATCGTCTGACCCATTTGCGGAAGTTTTACGTCCTTCGGCATTACATATTCTCCCTGAATTTTCCTGTCACACTACATGCTCGATTAATTATCTTTTATTATCGTCCTAAACTTCGGGACGTTAATAATACTTTAGAGGTTCCCTTTACACGTCCTTACCATTCGAGGTCCTTCTCGTAGCCAAACTGGATCAGTTCCTGTCCGACGATTTCCTTGATCAGTTTTTTGTGTGCGGGGCTGGAATGGTAATTCTTCCAGTCTCCGACCACGCCTTTTCGAGCGAGTTTACGTTTATTTTCCCGTCCAACTTTGCGTCCTGAATGGGATTGGAAGCAGTTGTTCTCGACAGCCTTTTTAATTCTTTCCATGTCCGTCGCCCCCGTCAGCCGGGCCATCGTACCGACGCAATCGGCAGTCAACTCCTCGTACGAGACAGTCAGATCACAGAGATGCATATATGTCCGAACATGCTCCTTCCATGCCTCCAGTGTCTGACGAATGACAAGATTCGGACAAAACAAAGCCGTTGCCCGAAATCGCATCTTCTTAAAAAACTCTTTCTTAACAAACGCCCTGTAGAAGTAGTAACTAACAAGGCAATCCCGCGGGTCACGAATCACATAGATAATTTTTTTATTGTAGTGCTTTTTGATCTGCAGAAGTAACTCCGGCTCAATCTCGTGATAGCCGTAAACCCATGTGTCCTGTTTGAGGGTCATACTCTTGATGGCATCCAGAGCCCGCTGAGAAAAGTGCCTGTGCGCCAGGTAGTAACCGTAATAGTCGCATAGCATGTGTATGAGCCACGTTCTGCCGCTCTTTGGATACGAAATCACTATCATGCAGGGTCATCCCCTTTCAATAACCAATGCGTCCCGCTTCCGGGCCGATCATACTCTCTATCGAACCATCACCTGGCCGGAGTCGGTAACGATCGTCTGGCCCGTGATGCAACGCGCCCTGTCCGAGCAGAGGAACACAACCGAATCGGCGATGTCCTGCCCCTTGATCTCCTTTTTCAGCGCGGTCTTGCTGACGTAATACGGGATCACCTCTTCGGGCTTTATACCGTTTTTCTTCGCACAAATGCGGATGTACTGCGGGTTCCATATCTTCGAACCTTCAAAGACATTGCCCGGACATACACTGTTGACGCGGATGTTATGTTCGCCCAACTCCATCGCCCAGCCGCGGGCCATGTGTATCTCGCCTGCCTTGGTGGCGTTGTACGGCGTGTTATTTTTGCTGGCTTCCAGGCCTGACTTGCTGCTGAGGTTCACGATGGCCCCGCCCATAGCCTGTGTGATCATGATTCGCGCCGCGGCCTGTGCGCAGAGGAAGTAGCCGGTAAGATTGACCTCCAGCGCCATCCGCCATGTTTCCACGGGCAGATCGACCAGCGAATAAGGCGGCGCGACGCCGGCAGCGTTTACCATAATGTCCAGCCCGCCGAATTCGTCCAGCACCCCCCCGAAAGCGCCCGTTACACTGACCGGACTGGTTACGTCACAATGGCATACTAATGTCTGAGCCGTCGGCAATTCATCGGCGATTGTCCCCGCCGTATCCGCCGCCGCCGCCGCGTCGATATCCAGCAATACCACAGAAGCACCGGCCCGTGCCATGCCGATAGCTATATTTCTTCCCAGCCCGGAACCTGCTCCGGTCACCACGGCGATGCGTCCCTTCAATTCGCCCTGGCTTGCGCCCTCGGCCAGTGAATGACGGAACGCCTCAGCCTCCGAATTATTGATAAAGTCCTGCTGTCGTCGGCTCAGCGTGGCGATACCGCCCAGCAGTGCGGCGTTGGTTCGGATGAAAAACGACCCGGCTGCGACGTCGCGTATTGTCTGTGCGATGCGCGGTTGGGCTACGACAAACAGGCCCTGTTTCTTTACGAGAAAGGCGATAGCGGATTTGTCGCCACGTTTGATCCGGGCCGTCAGCTTTGAGGAGATCCGTCCCGAGTCGGGTTTGTCGATCCACATGGCCTGGCCGTTGGCATAGACTAACTCGTCCGGCGTCAACGGTCCAGCCGACAGCATCTTTGCCGCGTTGCGATTGGCCATGAAGTCGGTTATGTCGTTATCCAGAAAATGTGTCACTGCCGTGTACTGGCCGGTCGCCTCGTAAAAGACACGTCGAATACAAAGCATGGTGTCGTTGACCTCTTCAACCGAGGGGATTTTGATCTGCCGCTGGACTGGTTGTTTCAGTTTATTCTCGCAAATCCGGATAACCTTGCGGACAAGCCGAATCGCCAAGTCGCCGGTCTTTGCCGTGACAAACAGACCATGCTTTTCCAGAAATATAATCGCTGGCTTACAGCCATGCTCGGTCTGGTAGCTTGCCACCAGCTTCGAGATTCTCCGTGCCAGCATAAACCCCGGATCGGCGTAGGGAACCCACAGGGGTGGATATTTATCGTTTCTGAAAAGACGTCCCAGCAGGTCCTTTCCACCCTTTGCGTTGACATACGCCCCGACTGCGTTGGGATGGAGATGGATGACGCATTTGTCCAGGAATGAATGCAGATGCGCCTCGACTGAAGGCCGGGCCGGGCCTGCAACATCATCGTCGCACGTCTGCAGGAGACGGTTGGTCACCTCCACCTCGCGGACCTGCTGGTCGAGCGCACAGAGCGACTCGTCATTGATGACCTGCCGGACTGCCTCAAGACGCAGGCGTCGCCAGCCGTGTTTCGGGTCCATGTCTTTCAGGGCCGTGCCGCTGGCTTTGATGTACATGTGTTCGCCGTCGTCGGTCTTGACGGATGTATTGCCGCCGCCGCCCTGAACGAGCGCAGCGTCTTTGCCCGTTATATTCGATATTTTAATCAACTCAGCCAGCGACCTGTTCATTGCATAGGTTCCTTTATTTGTAACCGTTACGGTCAGAAACGGTGCGTTAAAACGCACCATGCGTGCTAAAATGTTACGATAATAGTAACCGAGTATCTGAGCCGACGAGAATGGGCCGCGACCGAGCTCGTCGGAGTCGGCTCAGATGCGGACAATCGCAAAAAAACTTTCTGATTAAAACTACTTCAATTGGCTAAAATGTTAAATTAACCGCCTTCGGCGGGACTTTTATATTAACTTCATAAGAATCTGAGCATAAACCATAATCGAAAACCTGCGTTTTTCGCATTTTCGACTGCCAGCAGGATGATGCTGAAAAATCCAGGCTAATCCTGCTGGTAGCCTGTAAAGCGATAAACGCGAAAAATCATGTCCTGTAAAACCCTCCAATCTGCCCATTTTGCCTAAAATTACAAATTCCTATACTATTGAATTACTGTGAACGGTTACCTTCCTTTAAGTTTTGCCGTACCTTGCCAAGAGCGCATCTTCGGCTTTTTTATTCCACAGACCGTTTTTCAGACACCCCGCCACCTCCGGCATAGTCTCTGCGAGCCTGCCAAGTTCGACCAGCGGCATATCCTCACATGCAGGATATACCAGAATCTTGCCGGGTATCAAATGATTTTCCACCGCGCGGATGCCTTCGACCGCCCCTGCCATGCCGCAGACAGCCGCCACAGATATGTCGGTATCCAGCCGACCGGCTTCGACCCTGGCCAGAACGACCTTCATGTCCTCCAGCACCGAGCCGCTGGTGCCTATGAAGTAGGCCTGCTTTTCGATGTATGCGTCCAGATTGATCTGTCCGGTTACATGTGCCGGGATTCCCGCGAAGATATTGATAATCGCCCGCTGCGCCGAATCTTCGATCGCCCTGGCTGCCAGCTTCGGCACCGGCGCCATCAATGCGGTATAGTCAAAGCCTCCATCGGGCCGCTGCGACGCGGCATTGGCGGCGTTATACGGTACATATCCAACCCCGCGATCTTTGGCCATCGGCTCAGCGATCCGGCTCAGCAGACCCAGACGATAATCGTCCAGGTCGCCGGCGTAAACCGTAATGCCTTCGACGCCCTGGCAGATATTGCGTATGACGTGCATCACGCCCATCGGACCGCCGGCCCCGACTACATTGACACTGTCGCCGGGATGAATCTCGCCGCTTGACGGGATATATCCCATCGCCTCGGAAGGATCGCCGCCAACCGTGCCGACCACACGGATATTGCCATAATGAACACGCCCCACCGCCGCGGTCACCTCGCAACCGAATTTGCCGCCGCATTGAACGATATTGAACAGCCCGTTGGGGCCGACCTTGGCGAACAGCATCTCGACAGTCTGCGCATCCGAACCGAAATACACCACATCGTCATAGCCCGCATCGACAAGCTCCGCGTCGTCCGAGCACGACTTGACCGCAATGCCGTCCAGACCACGCTGGTCATCCAATCCCATGTACCCAGCCTTTGAGAGCAGCGTAATCTCGGCGGGACTGCCGAAACGTCCGACAAAGGCAATGAACAACTCCGGCTCAATCTTAACATCGGCAACGACCAGCATCCTGCCGCCCTCTTTCAGGCTGCTGCGTTCCCTGACGGCGTAGGCCTGCTCGACACAGGCCCACGGCTCGACAAGCGCAACAGCCGAAGCGCTCAACTCTTCGGAGGCAGGCAGTAAAAATATTTCCCCCTCCGGAGAGGTAATCACCCGCTGATCCATCAACACGTACTGCTGGAGACCGCCCTCAAAGTTATAGCCGAACGACGCGTTGGAATTGGTCGTCGGCAGCCATCGGTAATCGGTCTCCACCAGGTACCGTCTGCCCACCGCGACGCCCTTGACCTCTTCGCCGACGGCCACGATGCGAACGGTCGCCTCATGGCCCGGCACCGTCGGTTTATCGTCCGGCACATAGCTGGGGATCTCTTTTAAGACCGCCTCGTCTATGCCCATCAGGATGTGTTCTTTACGGGCGTGCTTGTCGTACTGCTTTAACAGCTTCAGGTCCGAGAAGCAAAGCCCGACCGACTCGACTGCCGCCAGTATCTGGCAGGGCCCAACGTCGGGCATGGGCTTGCTGCAGTTCAACGCCAATTCATCGGGCCCGACCAACTGGACAGCACATTGTGTCTCTGGTAGTTTCAAAATCATCCTGCTTCGTCATTCATTGTCACATGTTTATCAATGCCAAGGACCTGTAAAAAAAATTATCTTCCATTTTTATTTACAAGTCCTAATATTTGTTCGGGACGGGAATCCCGCGTTAAACCACCGAGCCGATCTTCCTGTTGCGGGTCGATAGTTTTACCGACGGTCTCGAAGAAGTCGTTCTTTTCGGCTGTGTTCGCAAAACTTCTCTTCGCCCAACCACTGCAATAGCCCATCGCCCCCTGTCGCTGCATGATCGAATGTGCATACATAATATATGCGCCCTTGACAAAGACCGGCACATGTGGCGACAACTCCGCCGAATCGAAATCATCCACAAACTTCTGTCCCGGGCTGTTCATCTCCGTGCCGACGATAACCGGCAGGTCCATCTGCCGGGCCACACCGATGATATGATTTAGACTGTTGAGCATCTCGTCTTTGACGCCCGGCGTAAAATTGCGGTCCGGGATGATATTGATCGCCGCAACTCCGCTGCTCTTTGCGACGTCGATTAGCCTTTCAATCTGCTTTTCGCCTTCGCTTTGACCGTTGAGCCAGGTCAGTGTCGGCACACCGCCGGCGGCCAGGATAAATTCATTGACTTGTGCCATCGTCGGAAAGGCCCCCGCATCGGGCTGGACATATCCCGCTCCGCCGCGTTTCATCGTCCTGGCGCGGATGGTGTTAAGCAGAAGCACGTTGCCTCCTGCCGGCAGGTCAAACCCAGCCGCATCGACACCAAGTTTATCCGACCAGAAGTTCGCAAGCGCGCCCTCTTCACCGAAGCGCTGAGCCGCTTTGCGGGCGTATGCAAGACAGATATGCCTCTCCGTAGCGTTGCCCGCCGGGGTCAGCGGGATGACATCCTTCTCGTAGTCCAACTCAACCGGACTGAGATATGCGTTAACGCGCCCAGCCAGGTCACGATTTCGCCGCTGGGCGGTTTCCCTAAGGCCCTGCGTGAACCCTTCCAGCTCGGCAGAGAGCCTGCCAGTCGGAAATCCCACCCCCATGTGATAGGTGATCCCCGGCTCGCCCGGCGATGTCATCACCTTCTCGGCGAATTCCGGCACCAATACCCGCGTTTCCAATCCACCGCAGCCCTTCAGTCCGAGCAGTCTGCCGGAGGCGACGAACTCGTCCAGCCCGTCCAGCACGTCAAAATCAACAATACCGGCAAGGGTCAGCCCCATTTTTTTTGCGAGCCATGCGTATTTACTCGGTGAGTAACCGTAGCTGTTGTACGAAAAGAAGGTATGACAGTGCATGTTGACCTTTTCGCCGGGCGGGGGGAATTTTACATCTCCGACCCGCGCAAGGGCAGCCAGCCGTCCAATCGCATCGCTGCGCTCATCGGCATCGAAACTGTCCAACTGTCTCTCGAGTTGTTCGATCATTTATATTCTCCAACGGACCACAGCCGACAAATCCGCCGCGTCAGAAACGGGCATGATAGCCCGGAGATGCCCGATACGCAATGAATCTTTCCAATAACACGCCCGTACGCACGCCCGTACGCACGCCCGTACGCCCGCCCGCCGGGGACGCGAAAGGAACAGAAACAGACATACGGAAGGAAGAAGAACAGTAACCGTTCACAGTAATTCAGTGTTCGGGTCAGTATGCACCGATCAGTCGGGTCTGTACGCGCCAACCAGCCAGGCTCAGTACGCGCCGAGCAGTTGTGCGTTGACGTTGTCTGTTTGTAGATCGATTCGCCCGCAACAGCCGCTGCTGAAGGGTCCGGGGTTGACAAGTGTGGTATCGCCGAGCCGGTCCACGCCTGCCGCTTCGTGGACGTGACCCGCCAGAGCCAGGGCCGGCTGTGTGTCGAGCAGAAACCCCCTGAGCTGCTTACTGCCGAGACAACGCCCGTTAGGCATGGTGCTGACCGTCGTTCCACTGGCCGGCTGGTGACTCACAAAGACTACACGTTCGTGCCGGACCATCCACTGCCGTATCATGTCCAGACGGCCTGGCATGTCTTTTTCGATTCCGCCGCCCATGTCCGGGTTGGTGCATGGGAACCATTTACACATGCCGACGAACCTGACCGAGTCGATGTCGATGTATCGGCAGTGCAGCCCGATCTGTCGCTCGACGAGATACTCATTGACCGCTGCGGTGTCACAGTTGCCCGGCAGCGCCAGGATCGGCAGGTTGAACTGCTCAAGTTCGCTGATTATTTCATCGGCCTGCTTCCATCCGCCGAAATGGGTGATGTCGCCGGATATGACGATCACGTCGGCGGCGGCGATCTCATCTGCGACCGCAGGCAGGGCCGTCATACTCGAATGTATATCCGACAATGCGATAATAACCATACCGATTCCTTCATATTGATGCCCAGGCAATGTTGAATCAGCGAATTGTAACTGGGACAAGCGGAATCGTCAAACCGGAAATAAACAGCACTGGCCGCGGTGCATTCCCATGGCCCTGGCCCAATGCCTGTCGGTTACTTGCCCCTGATTTTGACCTCGATATACCGGACTCCCCATTCCACTGCCTGGCGGTGGCTGCCGAAAAACACGTCAAGGCGATTACCCTTGATTGCTCCGCCTCGGTCCAGCACCTTGACCGCCCTGTCAGAGTTGTAGCCGGGCACGATCATCTCTGTACCGAAGTCATACTTTTTGTCAGCGGCGACAAAGACATCCCCCGGTTGTATCCTGTGCATACAGGCCGTATTGCCGTCGGAGTATCTACCGCAGCATTGCCTGCACGGGCAATACGCCGTCACACGCATTTGGACCGTTCGCCATCCATCGCCAGCCGTGCCAGCCACGACACCGGCTACCGTACAGGCACCCAGCACCACCGCGACAAAAAACTGCGGCAGGGGCTTTGCCCCCGTCCCCCCTTTATCCATCACAACACCTCCTTCGCCGGCCACAACACGTTCTTTTCACATGCGATAATACAGCGCCTCGGTACAAAGTCGTTGCGCACAATCACACAAAGCAAAATTACGATTAAAACGCGATCCATGCGGATGATGGCCGTAATCTCAATCCATCTGCGGCCGACTTGAATAGGACAGTATACCCTATATGACCGGATTTGTCAACAACTTTCGCAAAGTCGCACCGACAGATTACGCCCGATAAAATTACAAAGAACCGTACTTGCAAAGCCGTTTTTGCCGTCATGCGTGGATTTCTCCTGCCGAATTTCGCCACAGGTTGCTGGAATATCGCCTTCGGAACAGGAGAGACGCGGTGTTTGTCGCGGATATCGTGGTGGCTAAGAATAACGCGTTTTATGGGAGGACGGAATACCCAGGCTGAGGGGGTTTGCTTTTGCGTGGAATTCTATGGAGTATCCGGGTTAAGGGGATTTGCTTCTGCGCCGATACACAAAAGTAAAGGGCGCGAGCATCCGTGCTCACGACCCTTCAGATGAATACAAATCGTCCAGAGCATCCCTCGCAAGATTTGTACTATCCCTTTCCAAAGGCAACATACCGTTGCCTGCGGTCTGTTTAATTCTGCATACACAAGAAACCGACAAAAAACATCTATATACAGCCGACCCTTCACTGCCTACCCAGACAGCCCGAACTTTGCTGGCCGACTTTGCCAGCCGACTTCGTTGCCCGACTTGGCTACAGGCGCAGAGATACTGCGCATACACTCACGATAACGGATACTCACAGGATTGCGACGCTTCCACACCCACACTGTTCTCCCTCGCTTGGTACAATCGTCGTTCCCAAGCCGACTAAACAGCCGACGGTGCGCAAATATATCAAAGTCGCTTCGGCAAGCAATAACTTTTTGTGCAAAATCGGCAAAAAACTTGTATTTGATTTACCAGACTATTACACTAAAGCAGGTAAACACTTGATAAGCAACGACATGCATGAACAGGACGGATCGATAAGTTTTTTTTGCCGCCTGTAAGTTTCTCACAGGTTAATGATGTATCATCGTCTCGCATGCACAGTGGCGTGTTGATTCGGTATCGGGGATCAATCTGCCTTTACAGCTAATAAACCGTATCGGGAGGAGGACAGATGACTGTTAAACCGCTTTTTTTTGTATGTGCCGCCATTTTTATTGTGGCAACGTCCACGCCGGTCAACTCACGCGATAACGGCACCGCAGAAAACGCTAACACCGCAGGCGCCACGGACAGCACGGACAGCACGGACATCGCGGAAAATGAGTGGGAATCGGCCATACTGGCCTTTGAACGGTGGGACAGCATGAATTCCTTCCCTGCCGATGCGGTGCTTTTTACAGGCGGCTCCTGCGTAACGCACTGGCGCAGCCGTGAAACATTTCCGCGAATGCCTGTCATTAACAGAGGCATTGACAGGGCGTGCATAAACGACATTATCTCCTGCGCCAAGCGGCTTATATTGCCCTATAAGCCGCGTGTCATCGTGGTTGCCGCCGGCGAACATGACCTCATACAGGGCAGAACCGCCGACCAGGTCGCAGAAGATATGCTTGCGCTGGTAACCTTTATAAAGAACACGCTGCCAGCCAGCCGGGTCATAGTACTTTCGATAAAACCCAGCGAAAAACACCTGTCTCTATGGCCCATGACGTGCCAGGCAAACGCGTTTATTGAGCAGATATGCGATAAGGACGACAGTTTGTTTTTTGTGGATGTTGCCGGCGCCATGCTGGACGGCAGTGGCAAGCCGAACAGGTCACTGTATACACCGGATGGGTTTGAGTTGAACGCCGCCGGCTACAAGACCTGGGCTATGATGCTAAGGCCCCTGCTGGCCATGGCGATTTTGCCAGCCAGGTCACCAGCCAATGACGTTGGAATGTCGCGGTCGGGTGTTTCTCCGCAGAGCGGAGCGGCATATCGAACATCGTATGCCCCAGCCCTTTATTATGTCGCCTCAAAAGGCAGCAAGATATTTCACAAATCGACATGCCGATCTGCAAAACGCATCACAGCCAAAAACCGCGTCCGGTTTGACAGCAGACAACAGGCCGAAGCGACCGGCCGGCAACCCTGCAAGGTGTGCAACCCGTGATATACAATCCGTGTAACCGTTCACAGGGCGGTTACAACTCCCATTTGTGTGATTGTTTTATGAATTTATTCTGCGTAATCATCCCGATAATCGTGGGGACCAGCAGGACTACCGGCAGGAACCAGTTTTCGTTGTACACCATATCGTGTATATGCGTGGTGACTGGTTCCTGGGCGTTTTCATAGCTGTTCATCAGCGCCAATACGCCGACCGAAACGATCACGCTTCCTCCCATGCTGGTGAATAGCATGACAGAGAGCTTCAGTACGATGAAGGATATCATGCCCCCCGCGACGGCACCTACGGCGGCACCGGCCCAGATGTATATCTCCGGCAGGCTGCACGCGTACCATATCCCGCCGGTTACGATACCGCCTGCTACGGAACCGAGGATGCAGACGCACCATCTCATAAGCGGCACGGAGACAATCGCCATCAGCACCAGGCCGATCACGCCGCCCCACAGATTACTGCCGACATAGCTTCCCATGCGAATCCCAATAACCATCCCCGCCAGTCCGAAGCTGATAACCACAAGAACGCGGAATATCCGCCATCCGTAAAGCAGATAGACCACGCCGAAGGAGATTGCGATTATCGCCTGGAGCCAGCTCAACGCCGCGATCTGTCCCCACAGAAAATCAACCGGAACAATCTGTCGAACGGGAATCTCTGTCGTTTCCGCAACCTGTGCAAGCATTGTCCATGGCATTTTTATTCTCCTACGGTAATCTAATTCTTGCCGCGTATTGCGCGGTTTATGGTTATTGGCTATAGTTCGTTTTTTTCCGCGGGCACAAAGGGGGTATTTCTCACACTATACCCCATCCTTGCCCCTTTCTCCTTTTTCCCTGCTGTCTTTGTCTCCCTGCCCTGTATTTTTCGAGCATAGTGTCAGTTGTACCATCGTGCCGAAGACCACCATCACCATGATCGCAAGCTCGTAAAATCCCGCATTGTTACAGATGGTTGTCAGTGGTCTGGACCCTTTGTAGAGCAGCAGTTCGATCATCCCGGTAACAATGAGTATCGTACCCAACGCCGAGCAGGCCGCGGCGGCGACAATCTGCTGCATAAACACCCCACAGAACAGAACCGCCATGGCCGCAGCGGCTGAACCCAGCCAGACCAGATAGTTTGCCGAACTCACTGAGGCTATCATTTTTTCCGATGCGTATGCCCCATGTTGTTTCATCGCAGAGATGGTGTCGGCTGCACTGAAAAAAACCCTGCCGTCCGACTGCCGTCCGTCCGATTGGGGCCATTCCCACACCCCACCATCGGCAAGGTGCGGGACAACCGATATGAAAAGAACCACCGCCGCGGCAAGGACTCCGCCCAGGACTATCAGCGAGAACCTTGCGAAGAATACGGCAAACCCACCCGCCAGCACCGCCATCAAGCCGACCGCCGGGGGGCGTCCTTCGACAAAGATACAGCCGCACAACGCACCGACAGCGGCACCTGCAAGGCCAACGATGATCTTTCTCCACCCAAGTCCGCCCAGCCAGACAAACAGGCCCACCAGCACCGTTGCGATACCCCCGGCAATCAGAACCGGCGGGGCAAACTCCAGCGAAAGCTGCTCAAAGCCTTGAAGCGTCTCGGACATAATTGATTTTCCCAAAAAGGGGCAGACCGACAGCCATAGCGCAGCGGCACCCACAGCCGCGCACGAACCATTATCGGCCTGAAACGCCATAATTCGTTAAAATTGCACTTCGTCAGGTGATGATGGATGGGGAAAGCGGCCCCCTGGTCCCATTTTCCGGTGAAGCGGGTGGTGGCAAGGCCGAAATGTGACATTAAAAACAGGAAAAACCTTGACATTATCGGGGTTTGTATCGTACAATCGGTTCTTGGAGAGTGGTTATGAAAGTAATTACACCGCTCATAATTGAGAATTCCCGTTTATGCGCGGCTGAGTAGCTTTACAACAGTAACTTACAACTTTACTCGCGGGAATTTGCTACCCTGAGGGGTATAAACATCGCTCTTCACCTCTCAAAAACGAAGATGCAGGCCAATTGTTTTGAATTTGAAGTCCATTTTTTATGAACAATCGCTCCACGAGCCGATTAAAGAATTGACGGGAGGACGGAAATTTTGAACATTTGTCGATATTGCTGTAATGTATCTGCTTAAGTAGAGAGACCTTCTTAGGGTTTTGAGTGGGAGTTCGATAAGGGCGATGGGGCAAGGGCCAGGTAATTATTATCAAGAAGTCATTGATCCTCGAAATCCCCTTGGGCCAAAGATTAAGGTTGTTATTCCACACTACATTTATAATAGGGCGTTCAAATATAACCCCGTCAAATATAGCAATCTAATGGCGGCAAAAGAAGTATTAGAAAACCCCAAACGAATATTTTGGGGTATAAGAGAGCATAATGAGGGGGGATGGTGTTATGTAGGTTTGCCGACAAAGCTTTGTGTAAGACCAGATGAATGGATAGATTACCCTGACGACAAAGTTTTTGCGGTGTATGTAAATTCGGAAATGATAGTTTTTGATTGGATTACAGAATATTTAGATGATGAAAACGACATGAGTCCGCGTGGCTGGAAGGAAAGATACAGGAGTTTAATATGGAAAAGCACTTCTTAGACCAATACGTTAGTGGTGAACAACAGTTTTCGTCAAAACCCTGGTATAATCCTGCTGGCGATTGCATTGCATATCAAACGTCTAACGAAGCAGTTGTGGCTGATAGAATAGATGAAATATTGACAATACTCCGTTCTGTAAAGGCTAATGAACCCATCGGTTTCAAGATAAAAGGCGTAAGGGCAATATTGACTAAGTTTGGTTATGATGGTTTAGCGGTTTGCTCTGAGCAAGCTGGCAAAAAAGTACAATACATTTCTATAGTTGCTCTGCTGCTTGCAGCCTACGAAGATGGTCCACATAATACAAAAAGGCGAAGTGCCTATGCTGATGTATTGAAACCAGAGAAACGCTTTGATATTCCGATAGAACAAGTTTTACAATGTTGCAATTAACTTCTAAACATTCTTTAATTGCCGACTGCACCTCTCCGCTTTAAGCGTGTCCTGAACCTTGTCATTCCCGCCATCCACCTTTAGGACCTGTAAAAAAATTATCGTAACCGTTCACAGTCAGAAAAGGTGCGTTAAAACGCACCCTACACAGTGTAAATAGTTCTGTGAAATACCCAATTTCTTCGTTTTCATGCTAAAAAGTACTGCGGATGAGAGGAATCGAACCTCCACGGGGTTGCCCCCACAGGCACCTGAAGCCTGCGCGTCTGCCAATTCCGCCACATCCGCTCGGAACGCCTTATGCTACAACAATGGCAATTTGAGTCAAGTCTTTTTTCGGTTCTTCCGAACAAGAGTAAGCGGGCAGGCAGGCACGTCGAAACCTCTGGAAAACCCTGTTTGTCAATCCAGACTTGACCCGGAATCCACCCGCAAACCCACCGACGACGTGGATCGCGTGGCGGCTCAGAGCTGGAAAACCATCGCGATCTCGTCGCAGTGCTCCTGCTTTGAGCAACGGGCACAATCACTCCAGACCTTCATCGGCAGCGATTGCTTATCGACCTGCTCGAAACCGAGCTTTTCGAAAAACCCCGGCTCCAGCGTCAGCGTGAATATCCTTGGTATGCCCAATTGCCCGGCACGGTCCACCGCCCCCTCGACAAGCCCCCTGCCAATGCCCTTGCCGAAGCACCCCTCTTTGACCGCCAGAGACTTTATCTCGGCCAGGTCCGCCCATATCACCTGGAGCGCACAGCAACCCACCACCGAACCGTCATCCGTCTCGGCTACCGTAAAGACCTGCAGACTCTCGTAAATATCCGAAACGGACCGGAACAGCATCCGGTCAAGTTCGGCATAATGACTTATCAGCCCGCAAATCGTCTCTGCATCGGCTACCCTCGCATCACGTACCTTCATGCCGTCATTATAACCGGCAGTCTCCCATTCTGCAATACTGGTAACCGTTCACAGTCAGAAACCGTGCGTTAAAACGCACCCTACGTGCTAAAATGTTACGATAATAGTAACTTGAGTATCTGAGCCGACGAGAATGGGCCGCGACCGAGCACATAGGTCGGAGTCGGCTCAGATGCGGACAATCGCAAAAAGACTTTCTGCTTAAAACTACTTAAAACTGCTTCAATCGATCATAAAGCCCGGCTTTTCCGTGACGCCCGCAGGCTGTTCTGCAGTTCTTTGTTGATCCGGACACTGCACCACTCTCGGCCGCACATCGTGCAATAATCCTCGCCGGCAGCCGGTTTCATGCTGCTCTGCCTGCACGCTTCGTCGTGCATCGTCCGAGCCGTCTGGCTGTCCAGCGCCTCGCTGAGATGCTCCTCCCATCGAAGGTCGGCCCGCGCCTCGCTGAGGCGTCTGTCACGGTCGGCGGCACCGGGATGGCCCCGCGCGATGTCTGCCGCGTGCGCCGCTATCTTCACAGCCACAACGCCTCTGCGGACATCCTCAACGTTGGGCAGGCCCAGGTGCTCTCGCGGCGTTACATAGCACAAAAACGAAGCACCGTAAAACGCCGCCACCGTCCCGCCGATCGCGCTTGTGATATGATCATAGCCCGGCGCTATGTCTGTCACCAACGGCCCCAGCACATAAAACGGCGCACCCTTGCAGATTTCCTGCTGAATCTCCATGTTATATTGTATCTGGTCCAACGGCACATGCCCAGGACCTTCGACCATCACCTGACAGCCATTTTCCCAGGCCCGCTGCGTCAACTCTCCCAGCGTCCGCAGCTCGGCAATCTGCGCCGCGTCGGTCGCATCGGCGATACAACCGGGCCGAAGCCCGTCGCCCAGCGAAAAACACACGTCGTATTCACGCATAATCGCGCACAACTCGTCGAACAACTCATACATCGGGTTTTCTCTGCCGTGATGCATCATCCATTTGGCAAGCAGCGCTCCGCCCCGGCTGACGATTCCGCAGACCCGATCGCCTATCAGTTCCACATGCTCACGAAGCAGCCCGGCGTGAATCGTAAAAAAGTCCACGCCCTGCCTGGCCTGTTTCTCCACGACCTCCAGGATGCTTTTAGCGTCGATGTCCTCGACGCTCCTGTCAACGATCACCTCGTAGATCGGGACCGTACCGAAAGGCACGGTACACCTGCTCAAAAGCTCCGACCTTATCTTGCTCAGGTCTCCGCCGCCGGTGCTCAGGTCCATTATCGCGTCGGCCCCCAGCTCGATTGCCAAATCCATCTTCTCGACCTCACCAGCCAGCGACGACCTGACACTGCTGACGCCGATGTTGGCGTTGATCTTCACGGTAAGCGCCCTGCCGATGCCCGCCGGGACCAGGTTACCTGCCAGATGCACCTTGTTAGCCGGTATCACCAGCCGACCAGCCGCCAGTTCGTCGCGCACCAACTCTGGCGAAACCGCTTCGCTTTTGGCAACGCTTTTCATGGCCTCGCTGATCTGCCCGGCCCGGGCCTGTTCCAATTGACCTGCCATTACATAACTCCAAAAAAACGCTTGATCTTGAGAAGCAACTTTCTAAGACCGATGGGCTGGAATATCCGACGTATCAAGCGGAATAATCGTCGAAAATGCAGATAGAATCCCGGAACGGCCCTTTTACGCGTGCCCATTGTCGCAGATTCGGGACAGAAAAACAACCGCATTCCCACATATAATGGACTGACAATCATGTTGCCAAACCCCGGCAAAGCTGTTAAAATCCCGCCCGATGAGACCGCCTGTACGAATATATGCCGGGCTTCCGGTAGAGCTGATAGTTGTTGTATCATGCACATTCGGTTTTCAGTATCTGTATGAAAACCCTGTAAGTTGCGTTGTCGGTACCGAAGATGCCCTGTTTTACGGAGATGTCCTGTGGTGGTAATTTCAGGCATCCGGGCCGTCAGGCGGGCCATTACTCGATTTGTGCGTTTTATCGGCATGCTGTATGTCTCGTTGACGGTTTTTGCATGGGGCTGTAGCGACAGTATGATTTTCCATCCGCCGAAAGGGACATATCGTGACGGGCCGGATATTATCAAGATCGATGTCGGCATCGGCCAGCGTATCAGTGCGATGTACCTGGTCAACCCGCTGGCAAAGTTTACACTGTTGATAAGCCACGGAAATGCCGAGGACATCGGCACGGGGCTCGATATGTACAGGGTGTTCGCGGAACGGGGCTACAATGTCCTGGTGTACGATTACCGCGGATACGGCACCAGCGACGGGCGTCCGTCGGAAAAGAATACGTATGAAGATGTGACCGCGGCGTACGATTTTCTGGTCGGCGAGTTGAAGGTTCCGCCTGAGAGGATTATCGCCCTGGGCAGATCGGTCGGCAGTGGTCCGGCGGTTTATCTGGCCTCTCGCAAGTCCCTGGCTGGCCTGATACTGGAAAGTCCGTTTGTTTCGGCGTTTCGCGTGATGACACGCGTGCCGATACTGCCGTTCGATAAATTCAATAATCTGTCGCGTATCGGTGATGTGCACTGTCCGGTGCTGATTGCCCATGGCATGGCCGACGAGGTGGTCGGACTCTGGCACGGTAAGAAGCTGTTCGACAGGGCCAACGAACCTAAGCTGAGCCTGTGGGTCGAAGGGGCAGGGCACAATAATCTGTTGTGGGAGGCAGGCGAAAGTTATTGGAAGAGCCTTGGAAGGTTGACAGGGGCGTAATTATCGGCCAATGCTCGCTAAAAGTCAAGATAACGGTAATAACGCAGAAATAGTTGAATTTATCGGACAGAGACTGTAGAATGACCACACGACAGGGCAAATGGACCCATGTGTAAGGGTGAGGAAGGCCGGGAAAACTTGCGAGGGTAATGGATATGTCCAGATTGATCAAAATAACGACAGGCGACATCGTCGCCCAGGCCAGGCTGAAGGATACACCGACAGCGGCAGCAATTTTCGAGGCGATTCCTTTCGAGGGAGTCACCGAGAAATGGCAGAACGAAATCTATTTTTCCGTACCCGTCCAGGCCGAACTGGAGGACGATGCGCGCAGTGTGCTGAAGCCGGGAGAGCTTGGTTTCTGGCCCGAGGGTCGGACGCTGTGCATATTCTTCGGTGCCACCGGCGATACCGAAAACGATGAAACACGCAACAATGCCTCAGCGGTAAACGTGTTCGCCTCCCTGGTGGGCGACTGGGATATCATGCGCGATATACCTGAGGGGGCTGATATCCGAATCGAAAAGATCGAAAGCGACGACGAAGACTACGACGAAGGCGACGAAACAAACGACGAAGCAGAGGGAACAGACGACGAGGAAGGCAACGAAGACATAGTCGAGACTATAACAGACCAGGAAGCAACCGATGAAGGGCTCAGCCGGACAGATACGGAGGACCCGGAATTGACAGCACCGGTGGGGCTGGCCGAAGAAATTGAAGGCGAAGAAGATTTCGAAGATATACCAACCGACTCTGCCGAAGAGGCCGAACAATCAGACTACATTGAGCAGATATATCAGGGGGCCATCGAGACAGTGGGGGTAGTGGAAATCGAGGCTGAGCAGATGGATTTGCCCGATGAATCGCAGCAGCCGGACAGCCCAGGCAGCGAAAAGCCCTCCATATTCGCAAAAGTATCGACGAAAGTATCCGTAATTGTCGATCACGCCAGGGAATTATACGACCGATTCGAGATGGTGCCCATTACCGCGGCGATTATCATTGCATCGGTGACGTTTTTGATCGGCGTTATAGTCGCACGGATGGGTTCGGGCCCTGTCGCGGATGCAACTGATATGACAAAACCGCTCGGAAAGATGCAACTGGAAATCGATGGGAACAGGGGGGCAATCGCAGACACGACAAGATCGATGGACAGCGCAATCAAGCTGGGCCGGGACAACGAGAGCAAAATCGTGGGTTTGCAGAAGCAGGACGACAAGCTGCAAAGGAGCCTGGTGGCCGGGATGACGACATTGCAGCGTGGGATCGACGCGGTGAAGAACAAAAGCGACATCCTGTGGATTCGCAACGCAGCCAACGGGCACAGCTACTGTGTCAGCCCGTATCCCATGCCGTGGCACACCGCCAAGGCCTATGCCGAGCATATCGGCGGGCACATGGTGACGATTGCAAACGACGCGGAAAACGAATGGCTGGTACGGATGTTCGGCCCGGAGGTGGAATACTGGGTGGGACTGACGGACGAGTTGGAGGAAGACAACTGGAAATGGGTCACCGGCGAAGAGGCCGACTATGCAAACTGGGCGCCGGGCGAGCCGGATAATTACCGCAAAAATCAGCATCATGTAATGATAAATTCAACGGTTCCAGACAGAGGCTATGACGAGCCGGGCAAGTGGAACGACGTGCCGGGCAATGACATACACATGGCGATCATCGAAAAGGACGGATAGGCTCTTAAGATTATGATTGAGCCTGCGGCGCGCACAATATTTTTTGGTGTTTTTGTAAGTGTTTGTTCTTACAAGTGGTTATAGCTGTTTCTGGTTTCTGAAGGTGTCCAACTTTTTGCGTTTAGCGCATTAAAGGCTGCCAGCAGGATGAACCATCCGTTTCTTACATCCTGCTGTCAGCCGGTAAAGCGAAAAACGCATGCTTTTGACTGTGAGTAGTGTACGAATTTTTATGAGAATCCGATATTAAAAACCTGTTTGGTTCCGGCTACGCCGGGTTAGGGATTGCAACGACCAGGCAAGTGGAATGACGTACCGGGCAATGACGCACAACGAAAGGACCAAACCATCGCAGCGAAACAACAGCACTCGGCGGACATCGAGAAATGGCTGAAGCTGATCCGGGCCGAAGGGGTCGGGCCGACCATCTTCAAACGGCTGATTGAACAATTCACATCAATCGAACATGTCTTCGAGGCGTCTGTACATAACCTGACAAAGGTCGAGGGGATCGGCACCAGGACAGCCGAGCGGATATTTGCCACACGCCAGACGTTCGATGCTGCCACAGAGATCGCCCTTGCCGACAGGCTCGGGGTGTGGATTATGACCATGGCGGACAAACGGTATCCGCCGGCGCTGAAGGACATCTACGACCCGCCGCCGGTATTGTACGTCAAGGGTGACATCGTTCGGAGCGACAGCCTTGCGGTGGCGATAGTCGGTTCGCGTCGTTGCACTACATACGGCCGGGAGCAGGCCGCACGCTTCGCACACATGCTGGCAAGCGCCGGCTTTACGATCGTAAGCGGCATGGCACGGGGCATCGACACAGCCGCGCATCGCGGCGCACTGGCCGGGGGCGGACGGACAATCGCCGTACAAGGCTGCGGCCTTTCCAACGTGTTTCCGTCGGAAAACAAAAAACTATTCGCCGCGACAGCCGAATCCGGCGCCTGCATCAGCGAACTGCCGCTGGGCTACGAACCCCTGTCGGAAAACTTCCCCGGACGCAACCGGATTATCGCCGGGTTGTGCATGGGTGTGATCATCATTGAGGCATCCGCCGGGAGCGGCTCGCTTATAACCGCCAAGGCCGCTCTGGAATATAACCGCGAGGTGATGGCGATACCCGGCATGATCGATTCACACGCCAGCAAGGGTTCGCATCTGCTCATCAAGCAGGGAGCCAGGCTGGTGGACGGTATAGACGATGTGATGGACGCGCTGGGACACATCGGAAAGGGACTGAAAGACCACACCGCCGACGCCGCCGAACGATCCAGACAACGCGCCGAAATGCCGCTGTTCGACGCAGCCGACCTGAACCTGAGCGATGCCGAACGTGTGGTTTACGGGACGCTGGATGGTGAACCGATGCACACAGATGAGCTCATCGCCCAGTGCCGGTTGGCCGCGGGACAGGTCAGCTCAGCCCTGATCTCACTGCGACTCAAAGGATTGATACGCCAGCTCCCCGGCAACGTATTCCTGAAAAAATAAGCCGCGGCCGGACGATCAGGGCAACGCGCCGAAATGCCGCCATTTACCCGCTGATGATAGCCTGCCGATGATAATTTGCCGTTGTTCACCCGCCGCTGACCAGATGTTCGATCAGTATCTTTACCCCAAGCCCGATCAGTATCAGCGCCCCGGCCAGTTGGATTTTCTTTTCAAAGAAGTGCCCCAGCCGCTGACCCAGGCAGCAGCCGAGATACGACATGACAAATGTTATCACCCCTATCGTCGCCGCCGCCGCATAGACATGATCCGTTATCAATGACAGCGTCACCCCCGCCGCCAGCGCATCGATGCTCGTCGCCACCGACAGCGTCAGCACTACCACCATGCTGGACGGATCGTTCGCCGACGAATCAGCCTGTTCGATCCTGTATGCCTCATAGATCATCTTGCCGCCGATAAATACCAGCAGCCCGAACGCGACCCAGTGGTCGTATGGTGCGATCGTTTCCTTGAAGCTCGCCCCAGCCAGGTAGCCCAACAGCGGCATAATCGCCTGAAACGCACCGAAAAAACCCGCCATCCGCAGTGCATGGGCAATGTGCAATTGTCTGTAAACGCCGCCCGTGGCCACGGACACCGCAAAAGCGTCCATCGCAAGGCCAACACCTATAACGATTATGGCGACAACTTCCATAAACAGATACCCAGACAGCGACGGGGATTACTTCCGCACAGGCCCAACTCACAATATCAGTAATACTTTAGCCGTGTGAAGCAATGCTGACAATCCCGATTTATTGGGATTCGATAATATTAACCGTGTCATGCCTGCGCAGGCAGGCATCCATTACCGTGTCATGCCTGCGGAGGCAGGCATCCATTCTTTCATTTTGGTGCGTTGGAATATTAAAATGGACCCCTGCCTTGGCAGGGGCAGCTTCGATAAGATAATTAACCAAGTAGCTGAGCCGACGAGAATGGGCCGCGACCGAGCTCGTCGGAGTCGGCTCAGATACGGACAATCGCAAAAAGCTTTCGGCTTAAAACTGCTTAAAACGACTTCGAATGGCTAAAATGTTACCAATATCCCTTTTTCCACGGGCGTCGCGCTTCGCAGGCGCTACGCCTCAGATTGAAGCACGCCGGCCTTTCTATTCCGCCTTGATTATGCCCGGACCGGTCAGGTCCTCGGCGATTTTCTTACCGGGTTCCACCACAAGCACCTCCCCCGGCCGCCAGTCACCGTCCAGCAATCTTTGCATCAAGCCCGGATCGCCCTTAACGTCATCGTAGGTCCATCCCAGATACCGAGCGCACCGGCGAGTAAACTGCTTGTATTTTTCACCGTCGCCGAGACACTCCCAGTCCACATACGTCGCCCAGGAATACTCCGTCATCCAGCCCTGCTCCACCTCCATCAGATACTCGGCGTTGTCCTGCCCGTATTTGTCAATGTACTCCTGCAGCGTCCTTTCGTGGCGTTCTTTGCCCGGCTGTACATCGCTCTCGATCCAGCCTGGACTGTACCAATAAATGCCGCGATGGCTGTCGAAATATTCCCCGTAGCGCTCCCTGGAACCGAGCAGCAGCGTCACGCAGTCATGGCCCCGCGGCACAACGATCGGAATGGATGCACAAAGCCCGGTAATCCCATTACTGCACAGGCCATAACCCAGCAGCAGCGCATCGTAGGGCCTTCCCCGAACATCGCTAACCTGCTCCAGGGCCTTCTGCACCTCGTCTCGCAGCCTGTCCGGCTCATTATGCAACCCCTGCGGCATCACGTGGACATCCACCTCATTGACGGACCTGGCCGCACAATAGTACGCCTCCCGCTGCAACACCTTACATACAATAGCTTTCAGTCGCATATTGTATTCTGCTCCCGATTGAGTTTTCCCGTTTGTGCGAGGCTAAATAGCTTTACAGTAATAGTTTACGATATTACTCGCGGGAATTTACTACCCCCAAGGGTACAATTCTAACATCCGCCGTACAAAATGCAATCTTCTCTCAAATTGCCCTTGTTGGGCGGGCTGCCCCGGCAGGTTGCCCCGATACGCCGAAATACCCTGCCACGATGGACGGATGGAGCATATCGAACGAAATAGTGGGGCATATCGAATGGACTGACGAAACATACCTAATGGAGCAGGTGGGGAATGTCGATTTGGCGAATGAAGATAAAATGCGCAGGCTTTACCGCCTTAATCTCCGAGGTTTTTTTGGCTCATCCGGTTAATGGATAGGTGGAACTAACATGCGGAGAACGAGAAAAACAGCCTGGGGCCCCAGAGGCCGAAATTTCCCCCCAGCCAGCCCAAATTTAGGCCTCTGCCCAAACTG
>SDBV01002908.1_pt1 | contig 25542 bp, 12 predicted proteins | sample 2277081 | NCBI WGS metagenome assembly SDBV01 (sample SAMN10402039, study PRJNA504765) | marine sediment metagenome | isolation source: marine sediment core GS10_PC15, 223 cmbsf | place: Arctic Ocean: Southern Knipovich Ridge | collected 2010 | reverse complement strand
GCTGAAATCGACTGGGGGGATGGTAACGTTGAAACCGTAACTACTCCGGGTCCGCATGTGCACGACTACGGTATCGACGGGACCTACACCGTTGCGGTCACCGGCAGCGTAACAGCGTACAACAGCTACATCAACGGCGGCGCGACTTCCGAATGTGCAAAGCTGATAAGCGTCAATAACTGGGGGCAACTGGGCCTGGCCAGCATGGAATTTGCGTTTTATGAGTGTTCTAATCTCGTCTCAGTACCTGCTACTTCGGACGGGATTGAAGCCGTCACCGACATGAGCTATATGTTCCTTGGTTCGTCGGCGTTCAATGGGAACATCAGCAACTGGGATACCTCCGGCGTCACCAACATGTACGCGATGTTCGCCATTGCGTCAACGTTCAACCAGGACATCGGTAGCTGGGATACCTCCAGCGTCACCAGCATGAGCGGGATGTTCGGCAGTGCGTCATCGTTCAACCAGGACATAGGCAGCTGGGATACCTCCGGCGTTACCGACATGAGCGAGATGTTCGGCAGTGCGTCGTCGTTCAACCAGCCAATAGGCAGTTGGGATACCTCCAGTGTCACCGACATGGGGTATATGTTCATCTATGCGTCAGCGTTCAACCAAACAATAGGCAGTTGGGATACCTCCGGTGTCACCCGCATGGACTATATGTTCTACAATGCGTCGTCGTTCAACCAGGACCTGTCCGGATGGTGCGTCACACCGATTCCTTCGGAACCGACCGATTTCGATCCCGGTGCTACCAGTTGGACACTGCCTAACTCACGGCCGGTCTGGGGAACCTGCTCTCCTGAACCTGCTTTCGTAACGACCTGGAACACGAGCCTTGGGGCCGGCACGACGGTCACCCTGGCGCTGGCCGGTACTGTGGACGCTGTTATCGACTGGGGGGATAACGCTATCACCTACGTAACTACTCCCGGCCCTCATGTGCACGACTACGGTACCGACGGCGTCTACACCGTTGCGGTCACCGGCATCGTGACGGCGTACAACAGCTATATCAACGGCGGCGCGACTTCCGAATGTGCAAAGCTGATAAGCGTCGATAGCTGGGAGCAACAGGGCTTTACCAACATGTACGCTGCGTTTTATGAGTGTTCGAACCTCGTTTCAGTACCGAGTACTTCGGACGGTATCGAAGCTGTAACCGACATGCGCTGGATGTTCGGCTATGCGTCGTTGTTCAACGAGACAATAGGTAGCTGGGATACCTCCAGCGTCACCAGCATGAGCTCTATGTTTAGCTATGCGACGTCGTTTAATGGAAACATAGGCGGCTGGGATACCTCCAACGTCACCAATATGAACAATATGTTCGAGAGTGCGGGCTCGTTCAACCAGACAATAGGCAGTTGGGATACCTCCAGCGTCACCAATATGAGATATATGTTTTTCGATGCGTCGTCGTTCAACCATGACCTGTCCGGATGGTGCGTTTCGCAGTTTTCTTCTATGCCGGATTATTTCGATGACGGCGCCACCAGTTGGACAGAGCCGCGGCCGGTCTGGGGAACCTGCCCGTGATGAAAGGGGCCCTGAGCGCAGTCGAATGGGGAACGCAATGAAATCGAATGTACCTGCTTGTCAGCCCGGTACAGCCGGTTCACCCTGTAATATCTACTACCTAATAAAATCTACTCGCCAACGATCTTAAGTGCCTGGGTGGTTGTGTAGTACTTAGCGATCATGTTGGGTACTTCCCAGCCGGGCAGTTTACCGTCGACCAGGTATTGCAAATATTTCTCGGTGACCTGTGCGAAGTGTGCTTCGTGGCCAACGTGATATTTTTTCGGAACATTAACTTTCCATTTGTTGTCAGCTAGTTTTTCAAGACTGATGCCGGGATACTTTTTCTGCAGGTCCCGATCGACTGCTTTTGTCAGAGACGCTTCTATATCTTTGCCCTGGAGAGCTTCGACATAGAGCGTGGGTTTAAAACCTTCGTCTTTGCCCTGTTGTATTATCAGGCTGCACCGGCTGCCTCGCATGATGGAGTAATGCGTATCGCCTGCACCTTTGGGTGCCTGGTAGTTCCATACGACAGAAACCTTTGCGTGGACGCCCTTGATCTTATAGATCATCCGGCCATTGCAAAAAACGCTTAGCTTATCACCATCGACGGATTTCTGCAGGTAATCGGGAAACTCTTTTAGCCGGGTAACTTTATTGAACTGTTTGAGCGTCATATCTGTTGTCCAGTGTTTCGCTGAGAGCATTTCAATATCTGTCTTGTAGTCGATTATCTGTTCGGGAAAACACTCCCACTGTACCAGATCCACAAGATGCGTGGACACATCGACAAGGCCCTCGCCGCGCTGTTTGAGATCGAAGAACCAGCCGGGGCGTTTGATGGGGTTGCCGGCAACGTATTTAAAGAAGTGGTGCACACTTTCCTTGGTTATCGCAGGCTCGGCGGGTGTGCCTTTTTTTAGCTGCCCAAACAAAGACGGAGTGTTTGCAAGCTCTTTTTGCAAAATCGTTGTGATCTCATGCCGCTCTGTCATAGTGTCGTAGACCAAAACGCCCTTGGCATCGGCTTTTTCAAAAGACTTAACAAGCAAGTCGAATTTTTCCGGAGCGATGACCATGGGCTTGTCTGCAAGAACATTGAAGCCGGCATCGACAGCTTTATAGATGTAGTCGGTTTTCCTGAAGTTGTTTCCGGAAGTGACAACGACATTACCTTTTTTGTCAGCGATCATTTTGTTAAGAAAGTCATCGCCGGTATAAACCTTTTCGTCCCAGGCGGTCGGAGATTTATCTCTTGTGTTAAAACCGTTAATACGGTTGAGGTGATCCTTGACGTCAGCGCCGTCGGGTGCGTAAACATGGACGACTGGGCTAACCTGATGATACATCGTCTTTTGCACCAAGGCTGCGTGGAAATGGCCCGGGTCAAGCGTCAAGAGTTTTACTTCGGCGGCGGCACCGGTAAAATCGCTTTTCTTTTTTTCACAGCCTAAACAACAGAACACTATCGCCGATGCTATCATAAGAGGTAGTAACTTTTTCATAACTGAGAATCCTTTACAATTATATTTTAACATTAGTCGTGCCGTAGGGTCCGCGCTGGGGTCTCGAAAGCATTGCATTAGCTTTATCGTTATTGATGAACTTTTCCTTCTTCGGATCCCAATACAGTTTGCCGGGCACTTTCATTGCAATGCTGTTTACCAAACACGCGCTGCACGAACGATGACCGACCTCGACGGGTGCGACGGGCTCTTTCCTGCTGCGAATACAATCGAGCCAATTCTTATGCATTTCAGGGCTGTCGTAAAGTTTGATCTCATTGGATCCTATCTTCGAGAGCAATATCTTCGGATCACTGGCATCAAGCGCCTTTTTGTTCGAGCTTGCGGAGGTTGGGTCGCTTGCGGTAACCTTTGCATTTCCACGAGACACAAACAGCCAGCCGTCCGAACCGATGAACTTAACACCATTGGTGAATCTGCTGGAAATTTCCATTGTCACGCCATTAGCGTATTTGGCATGATTGGTGAAGTCGCCGTGGACATTCCACAGGCCGGATTTAGGGAACTTAGCTTCGCCTTCAACTTCGATCGGGCCGCTGTACTCGGTACCCATACCCCAGTGAGCCGTATCGATATGATGTGCTCCCCAGCCGGTGATCATTCCGGCACCGTAATTTTCGATGCGAAGCCAGCCTGGTCTGTTGTAGTCGGCCTGCGGATGAACTCCTTTTTCGGTATAGTCCACCAAAGGAGTGGAACCAAGCCACATGTCAAAATCAAGATTTGCAGGAATCACCATCTTCGGCTCGTCTCCGCATCCGGGATCTTTTCCAAGGCCGACCTCAACATGCTTTAGCTCACCGATCCTACCGTTACGCACCATCTCGCAAACCATCTTAAACTGCGGCCATGGCGTACTAGCTCGCTGCTGGCTGCCGATCTGCAGGATACGTTTCTGTTTTCTGACGGTATCGCTCATTGCACGGCCCCCTGCTATCGTAAGTGACGCCGGCTTTTGCAGGTAAATGTCTTTGCCCAGAATCGCCGCTTCCATCGCCGGCTGAGCGTGCCAGTGATCGGGAGTAGATATTATCACCGCGTCAATGCTTTTGTCGTACAGCATCTCGCGGTAATCCTGATAAACATCAACATCGATATAGCCGGCCTTGCCGGTTTTTTTCGTATAATAATCCTCGATCCATTTCTTGCCGTCTCTAGCTCGCTTTATGTCAACATCGGCAACAGCTACGATCCGGCAACCATCATGCTTGATCGTTTCACCAAGATCATAATGCGCTATACGTCCAAAACCGATCTGACCTACATTGATCTTGTCATTAGGACCGATCTTGCGTAACCTTGCCGGCGAACCGTCACATGATACCAGAAATATACCCGCCGAAGCAGCCATTGCACTTTTAATGAATTCTCTTCTCTTCATTTTATCCGAACTCCTATAATATAGTTTTGTAATTATTTCTTTTCCATCGCCCAGCGAATCCCGCCTTCGAGATGTTTTATAAATGTCGGGTCCTTGTAATGCTCTATTGCATGCCCCATCGCCGTGTACCACTGCCTCCCGCCCTCAAATTCCTGATACCAGCACAGCGGCAAATAATCTCCGAATGTTTTGCCCGGATATTCGTCCTTTTTATCATCATCAATAGTCCGCATATCCGCAGCAAGCAGGATATTGATCTTCATGCTCAGATGATCGTTGTAATAACATTCATCCTCCCAATGCCAGATGTCGGGCAAAAATTCCGTCGATGGATGATTTTTGTCAACGACCTTAACATCGAATTTCTGAAACGGAGGGTGTCTTACAAATTTACAGCCAATATTGGCCCAATACCACGGCCACTGCCTCTCAGATGCGCATGCAGAGTGGATCGCCGCGAAACCGCCGCCGCTTCGTATGTATTCCTGAAAGACTTTTTTCTGCTCGTCGGTATCAAATGTCTGATTGTTGGTGTTTGAAAACACCAGCACGTCAAACTCGGCGATTTTTTCGGTAGTGAATATCGCGGGATCATCGCTCGCCTCGCACGTCCATCCGTTTTTCTTACAAATACCTTTTATACATTCAATACTTGTAGGTATGTTCTTGTGAACGAAACCCTTGCCGTTTTTGGTATAGACCAGCACCTTTTTACCAGCCTTGGTGCTAAGCTCACCTGCACAACCAGCCAGCAATAGAGCAAGGATCATGCACACCAACATCAATCCAGATACGCCGGTGTTATCGGAGTTCGTATTCCTTTTACTCGCAAAAAATTGTTTCATAAAATTCTTTTCTTAGTGGTCAGTCATATTTCAAAATATTCAATAGCAATCGAGCCGCAATAGGATCATACTCTATCGCATCATACCGCACCTGACTAACCAAAATATTTCCCTGGCCAACCTTGACTGCAAACAACGGGCTGCCGCCCAACTCGCGATAGTCTAACGGGCTTTTAATGTATCCGTGCCATTTGAGAGTCTCAGCTAACGCAGTTACATCCGGGCTGAACCTGTCAACCGAATATCGCCCGTTAGCAACATAGGGAACTCTTCTGCCGTCACTGAACCAAGATATATCTAAAGGTTCTATGCCATCGAAAACACTGCTTTCTTCAACATTGATCGTAACTATTTCATGACGATAATCCTTGTAATTGGATACTGTGTCAGGTAGAAGTTTAACCACTGCTCCGCGATTATCCAGCAGGATAGCATTTCCGCCGGCTGTGACAAAATCAGTGATCTTTTCATATCCGTCAGGAGTCTTATCAAAGCCTGTAAGGATAAAAGTACCGCGTTTGTCAACCAACTGATCGATCTTTGATATCCTGGTGGTTCTTATTCCGTAGAATTTAGTGAGCTTAACGGCCGCTTTATCGTTTTTCAGAATAAAATATTTACCTCTGGTTTTATTTTTCTTATCGACAGCCCAGTCTTTTTGCGCAATGGTAATGTCGTATTGGTTTTTCGAAACCTGCTTTCCCTGAGATCTGACTCTGAGAACCAATTTAGCATCGATCCTGGGTTTTGGAAGCTTTGCAGGTATCTTAAATGACAATTTCTGTTTCGCAGTGTCATAGTAATCAAGCGTTTTAAAAGTTATCGTTTTAGTTGCCAGAATATCATTTTCGTAAACTATCTGGCAAACGACCTTAGCGTTTTCAAGGGCGGTTAAGTATTCAGAATCGTTTATAAGTGTAACATCGGTATCAATATTCGAACCTGCATAAAAATGTCTGCCGAACAGTTCTGCACTTGCCAAAACAGGTTGATACGCCATTTCAAGGCACTTTGCTGTTTTCATTGGACGGACCTCGAGACTGCTATGCGGATTGTAGAACCATGTTTCAAAGGCGAAGATCAACATCCCGCATGTTCTATCATGCTCGTCCCTGCGGAACATTTCCAACAACTCCTTGGTCATCATGCCATGGCGAGATATAAAGTAATTCGGGTTGTTATGTTCATACGCTTTTTTACCAACCGTGGTCTGCGGTGTTTGATGCTGGAAGAGATAGAACCGCGTAGGCAAAGCATCATCCGAACGTGGATAGCCTGTCGATAGTTCCTGACTCATGATCGCCCTGCCCGGCGTGCAATAATCGCGTCCAAACTCGCCGTTGAAGAAATGGAATGCGCCCGGATTATACCAGCCGGGGTAGGAATGAGGATCGTCAATATCGCCGTCATCATAATTGTTGGCTTTTATGATCCTTTCGTACCTGCCGCTTCTCATCACATGCTTGCGATAATATGCCGAATCCGAAACAACCGGCCTGCTTGGATCGATAGTACGCACCATCTTTATAGCGTCTGACAGAATACGTCCCTTTTCAGTAAGTATCTCATCACTGTCGCCGAGAAGATAAAACTTCATTTCATTGTTCATTGTCCAAAGGAAAATAGAAGGACGGTTACGATTAGCCTTTATGAGTTCGCCAAACTCTCTTCGCCATATTTTTATAGCTTCTTGACTTGGAATATCCCTGAGCATAAGCCATGTCCATGTTCCTTCGTAAGACAACATCACACCGGCCCGGTCAGCAGCATCCATCCACGTATTGGTAAACGGGCTGCAATGCGTTCTTGTAGCAATTACGTTATGGTCAAGTGCCAACTGCATGAATTTTTCCGCAAGTTGTTTATCGTTCGGAGCGATATGTCCGGGCATATGCGTTGCCCCGCGAACCCACAGAGGATTGCCGTTTAGATAAAATCGCTGCCCCTTTACCTCAACTGTTCTAAAACCTACTTGATCAGTAAATGAATCCAGGACATCGTCGTTTTGTTTTACAAAGAATGTGATATAATACAGGTTCGGAGCTCTGGGCGCCCATAATTTTGGCGAGACTTTTGGGGTTGTAAACTTAGCTGTTCTGCTTGAATTGGCGGCTAAAGTAGCACTCTCGACAACGCCCTGACATAAAATTTCGGCACTTGCGCAATCTTTTATTTCATAAGCAAGCTGAACCTGTTGTTTTGAATTATTTTTATTTGAATACAGCACCTCAATATCCGCTGAATCCAAAGAAGGCACAAAGTAATAATCCTCGACCTTTACTTTATCGCTTATTACAAGCTTGACCGGCCGCCATATGCCGCCCGGGTTTCCTCGATAAAAACCATGCGGTATATCATCGGTCGCTAACTCTTTGGACCGGGCCTTGAGTTTTTTCATCTCGCCTTTTTCGGTAGCTACAATAACATTCCAGGCATCGGCATAATTGTCATCGAAATTTTCCAACGCAAAGGTGCTTGATGCTCCCTTGTCCCATTTTCGCCATACATTCAGTGCCACAACGTTTCTGCCGGGTCTTACATGATCGGTGATATCCACCTCGAAAGGCATGAACATGCCGACATTTTCGTGTAACTTGGCACCATTGACATAAATTGCACTAATAAGTGAAACCCCTTCAAAGTCCAATACTACCTTCCTGTCTGCTATGTTCTCCGGCAGATCGATGTAATGTCTATACCACGCATATTCTGTTTTTCTGTAATCAAATGTATAGTCGCTGCAACGCTTCTTTTCAGCAACATGAAACTTGTCGTTTTGTCCTTTATTTAACTTGCCCCAACCTTCGCCTTCAAGCCAGTTTTGCAGCGGTATCCAGAAGTTTGGAACATCAATAACATGGGCACTTTTGTCATCATAATCAACAGCAATGGGTGCACCGTCCACTTCATAATTTGGAATAAACAACCAGTCCCCTTCCAGAGAAATTTCCATCCTGCTGTCATCTAAGTATGGTATGTTAAGCGGCCGATATTCCCCTCTTTGCTGTTTCCGTCTTCTTTCTTTATCTTGGCCAACCCTTTCTGAAAATGGTTTTCCTTCAACAACAGATGCAAGATGATCCGGGCCAACGGGCGTAACTTTGACCCAATCGAATTCCGTTGTGATGTAACTTCCACCCAAAGAGGCTCTGCCTTTATCAAACGGAGCGTCCTTGTCTTCGGCAACCAGCCGGGGTGTTTTCTCATCGTTAAGATACACGGCGATCTTGTTGCCGGCAACGACGACCTCGATCGTGTACCACTGTCCAGGCGCAGGTGCAAATTCCAACGGTTTTAGATCGAGCATTTTGTCGTAACCCTCGGCGCCGTATCGTGCTAAATATAAATGGTTATTGCTTCCGCCGCGCAGTGCGACAACGTACCTGTAATCACGATTGAAATTCCTGAAACCGGCCCATATCTGTACCTGTCTTGCGTCTTGGGGAGCTCTGGCTCTGAATTTAAGCGAATAGTTATCCCATTCGGCATCGCCTGTTGTAACGTAACCGTCGCTAACCCGCAAGACGCCGTCATTGACTGAATACTGCCCTCGCCCCACCGTTTGCCATACGCCGCTGCTGATCGTATCATGATCAAACTGATCGGCCACCTCGCCCGCATGCAATGTTGTCGCCGAAAGACACACTGCAACACACACCACTAAACCATACACTGCCCTGTTAAAACCCATGATTATTCCCTTAATTAGTCTGACTCAAATCGAATTGCAAATATTTTGCTCAGCAATACAGCTTAGCCTATAGTACCGGCTGCGTCAATGAACGCGTTTATGTTTTCGTTAGAAACATCCGGCGGCATCCCGCCGCCGCATGACAAGATAACTCTCGATAAATCTGTAAGCCCGGCGACAGAATCCTTTACTGCGTCGCCAACTGCCTGCGGCGTGCCCTGGGCCATGACATCGCGAGGTGGAATGTTGCCGAGAATTGCAACCTTGTTGCCGGTTAGTTCCTTGAGCTGGTGCAAACTGTGCTCAAAGCTTGGGTTGAATAAATTCACTCCCATCCGCTCAAGGTATGGAGCACTTACAAAGCCGCTGGCATCGTTATGCAGCATATTGATCTTCGCATCGAACGCTCCATAAATCTTCTTAAAATATGGAACCACATATTCGCCGCACTGCTTGTCACCGACGAAACCGATGATGTCGTCCAGAAGGAAAACCCCTTCGATAGATGGGAAGCACTCGATCTGGTAACCGATCCAGTCGACCAGAAAATCCGTGATCAAACCAACGAGTTTGTGGCAACAATCCTGATCGGTCATCATGCCGGTCATAAATTCCGTAGTCCCGATCAGGAACGAAGCGATATTGAGCGGGCCTCTTGCCACGGCGAATTTGATCTGATGTCCCATCGCTTCGATTTGCGGCTGGGTGCGTTTTAGTCGATTGATAACAGACGGCAAAAGCCCATCGGTACGAACATTCGGCTTACCCAACAGATCGACTTCAGATATATCCCTCAAAACCTTTTCGGCATGCGGCATATTATTTTCAAACCACTGGCACCTGGCTCCGAAAGCGCTCGGCTCTGTACACATACCGAACTCGGCCCAAAACCCCGGCAGGAAAATAGTCTCCGGAAATGTCTCGATAGCTTTCTTGTTCGCCTGAAACCAGCACTTATCGTCATTAAAATAATCCATCATACCCGCCCCATACCAGCCGGGCAGCCAGGGACAATCGACAATAAACGCCGTAGGTATTTGCGGCAGGCGCTTGCCGTTTACAACACCCAAAAGTGTATCCCATTGAGTTTGATCCATTCGTAATTCCCAAAAATTCGGATTGGTGAATATGACCGCTTTCCGGCTTTAATAGCTGACACCCAACCATCAATCCACGGAGAAGAATTATCTTGGCAGATCAACTGCATAACCTTCGACCATCATCTTAAGGTCTGGGTTGCCTGGCTGATGATTTGAAATACTTTGTCTGTTTATAGCAAAAGTCACGGTTCGATCGTCACTCCATTTGAACTTTTCGGCGTGACCGTCTGCGTATGACAGCGTGCTGCCCTCGTTGTGCCATGCCGCTGGGGCGTTCCACCATTTTTCGAGTTGGTCTGGGCCTGGTGAACCGGGCCCCATCATCCATGAACCGCCATTATAATTTGCCGTAGCACCGTCAAAGTTCTCACCAACAAATACGTATGTCTTGGATGTACGCCGTATCTGTGAAAATTTTAATAGTCCCAGTGGCGGATCATTTTTAATCCGTTCCTCACCGTTGAGTCCGCTTTGAATACCGTATGATCTATACATCATATAAGCGGAAGTACTGCCAAGCTCCGTACCCTGCCTCACACGTTTATCACCGGGACAATGGTACAGCTTTACGTTTTCGGTATACGACCACAACGTGCCGTTTTTGATCCCTCTCAAGCGATCTTCAAAGGTAGCAGCAACACCAGCCCCGGATAAAATATTTCCGTTTTCGTCTGTAGGCGGATGCGCCCACGCATCATACTGGGGCGCTACGATTGCGTCTGGCAGCTTGTCTTCATTGTCCGCGCAATTGAGCAGATAGCTTTGAAGGAGCCCACGCTGATGCGCGGTACATACTACACCGGCGGCTTGCTCTTTCACCTGATGCAATGCGGGTATCAGGATCGACAACAGCAATGCAATGATCGCAATGACCACTAACAGCTCAATTAATGTAAATCCCTTTTTTGATCTCATAATCCGATCTCCTACCAATGTTTTTGAGTACCTAATATAATCGCGTGCCCATCCTTGAAAACGGTTAACAATGATGATGACATTATACAGGATTACGGGGACTTTTTCAACATCCTTTCAGAAATCTCGCAAAAACACCTTATCCCACCCCTAAAATAACAAAGGCCCGCAGGTAATTAACCTACAGGCCTTTATTGAATGGGCGATGGGGGATTCGAACCCACGACCCGCTGATTAAGAGTCAGCTGCTCTGCCAACTGAGCTAATCGCCCTTTTGCGAAGAGGAGAATCTACACATAAAGCCCATATATTGCAAGCAAAAATCCAAAAACAGCATTTAAAGCGTTAATAAAGGTTCAATATTGTATTGTGGTAAATATTGAACTTGACACCCTCCCTCTTCAAACATACTGTTATAGGCTATAATTGTGTTTTATCCAAAGGGCAAGACATGTATCTTATTGGCTATGATATTGGAACGTCGTCTGTCAAGGCAACTTTGCTAAACGCTGACACCGGCAAGGGGGTTACCTCTGCGACATCGCCTAAAAAGGAGATGGCGATCATCGCTTCGCAACCGGGTTTCGCCGAGCAAAACCCGTGCGATTGGTGGGACAACGTCAAGCTTGCAACAGCGGAGATGCTAAAGTCCGCAAATATAAATACTTCCGACATCAAAGCGATCGGTATCACATATCAAATGCACGGCTTGGTTTGCGTAGACCGTGACCAAAATGTTATCCGCCCTTCCATCATCTGGTGTGACAGCCGGGCCGTGGAGGTTGGCAGAGAATCGGCGAATCGGATCGGAGCGAAAAAATGCCTGGAAAACCTGCTGAATCTGCCGGGGAACTTTACGGCTGCGAAGCTGAAATGGGTAAAGGACAATGAGCCTGCGGTCTATGAGAAAATTTACAAAATATGTTTGCCGGGCGATTATATCGCGATGAAGATGACCGGGGAGATAACGACGACTGAAACCGGGCTCTCCGAAGGTATTATGTGGAACTTCAAGAAACACGGTTTAGCACAGATGCTGCTGGATGATCTTGGGATAAGCGGCGAACTTATTGCCGATGTCGTTCCTATGTTCGGCGTTCAAGGGGAGCTTAGCAAAGAGGCGGCGGCGGAGCTTGGGCTTACGGCAGGAACGAAGATCACGTATCGCGGGGGCGATCAGCCTAACAATGCGCTGTCGCTAAATGTGCTTGAGCCGGGGGATATCGCGGCGACAGCGGGGACGAGCGGAGTTATTTGCGGTATCGGGGATCAACCGAACTATGACAGCCAATCGCGAGTGAACAGCTTCATTCATGTTAATCATACGGCGGATCGGCCGAGGTACAGCGTGCTGCTGTGTGTTAACGGGGCGGGGATACTCAATAGCTGGCTTAAGCATAATGTGACCGGCGGGATGGACTATCCGGAAATGAACACGCTTGCGGGCAAAGTGCCTGTCGGCAGCGAGGGGCTTGTTATGATGCCGTTCGGTAATGGCTCGGAGCGAACGCTTGGCAACGAAAATATCGGCGCAAGTGTTCACTGCCTTGACTTTAACAGGCATGATGTATCGCATATACTGCGAGCTGCGCAGGAGGGAATCGTGTTCGCACTGAACTTCGGGCTGGGGATCATGCGGGATATGGGAATAGAAGCGAAAACGGTACGAGCCGGTAACGCGAATATGTTCCTTAGCGATATTTTCGCAAATGCGTTTGCTACGGTGACCGGGACCGTCGTTGAGTTATATGACACCGACGGGTCGCAGGGAGCGGCGCGAGGAGCAGGGATCGGAGCGGGGATCTATAAAAACAGCAAAGAAGCGTTCGTCGGACTGAAAAAGATCAAGACGATAGAACCGGATGTGAAACAGGCAAAGGCATACGAAGAAGCATACAATAAGTGGTTCTATATACTTGAAACGGCGTTATAGGCAGTTTCAAAAGTTAATAGTTCGTGGTTCGGAGTTGTGGAGGCTGACTACGTCAGCACTATTTAGAGTTAATAGATTCCAGCTTTCGCTGGAATGACAAAACGAAAATGAAAATTGTGGAGTGTAACGATGACAGAATATTTTCCGAATGTACAAAAAATAAAATACGAGGGTGCAGATTCTAAGAACGCGCTTTCGTTTAAACATTATGACGCCGATGCAAAGGTTCTGGGTAAGACTATGGCCGAGCACCTGCGGTTTGCGGTTTGTTACTGGCATACGTTTAAAGGCTTGGGGGCAGATCCGTTCGGGCTCGGGACGATGATCCGTAATTATAACGATTCGGATGACCCGATGAGAGTTGCGGAGATGACGCTTGAGGCAGCGTTCGAGTTCTTTGTAAAACTGGGAGTTGGCTTTTGGTGTTTTCATGACAGGGACATCGCACCTGAGGCAGACAGTCTTAAAGAGACGAACGAGCGGCTTGACGTTATTGTTGCGAAAGCGAAAAAGCTTCAAGCTGAAACGGACATAAAGCTGTTGTGGGGAACGACGAATGCGTTCTCTCACAGGCGGTTTATGGCAGGCGCTGGGACGAACCCTTCGCCTGAGGTGTTTGCATACGCAGCGAGCCAGATCAAAAAGGCGATGGAGATAACGAAAGAGCTTGGCGGTGCGGGATATGTTTTCTGGGGCGGACGCGAAGGGTATGACACGCTTTTGAATACGGATATGGGCAAAGAGCTTGATCGGATGGCGATGCTTTTGCAAATGGCGGTTGACTATAAAAGCAAGATCGGGTTCGGCGGACAGCTTTACATCGAACCGAAACCGAAAGAGCCTACGAAACATCAGTATGATTTCGATGCGGGGAACTGTTTTGGGTTTTTGCAGAAGTACGGATTGATTGATCACTTTAAGATGAATATCGAGGCTAACCATGCGACGCTTGCAGGGCATGACTTCCAGCACGAGCTTGCTTTCTGCGCCGCTAACGGTTTCTTAGGTTCGGTCGACGCTAACCGCGGAGATATGCTTTTGGGCTGGGATACGGATCAGTTTCCGACGAATATTGCAGAGGCGACGCTTGCGATGTATACGATCCTTCAAAGCGGCGGGTTTACGACCGGCGGGCTTAACTTCGATGCCAAGCTCAGACGTCAGTCAACGGATCCGACGGACCTTTTCTACGGACATATCGGTGCGATGGATACATTTGCACGCGGGCTGAAAAACGCGGCGAAAATGATCGAGGATAAGACTTTTGAAAACGCGGTCAAGGAAAGGTATGCCGGCTGGGCAGGTGAGCTTGGCAAAAAGATCGACAGCAAAAAGATAGGCTTTGAAGAACTGGAAGCTTATACTATTGAAAACGGCGAACCTGAGATAAAGAGCGGCAGGCAGGAACTGTTTGAGAATATGCTGAACAATTATATTTAAAAAAGTATGATCCCGGCTGGGACAACAACAGTGTATCAGTAGAATCAGAACCGGGCAAGGGAAGTGAGTTCTCTGTCGCCCTGCCGAGTTAGAAAGACGAACGGATATGGAAAACGAAGAGGTACTATACAAATCACACCCATCGATGTTTCGATCGCATCCTGTATGGTTTGTTATATGGGCGATACTGTCGCTGATCGGCATCGGTCTTATCGTGCTGGGTGTATGGTGGTATAAGTGTCTGGGTACGACACTTGAGGTTAGCAATGTGCGGACGATAAGCAGAGAAGGTATACTTTCCAGGAGCACGACCGAGGTTCGTCATGTCGATGTAAAACAACTCCACACACATCAAACATTCTTCCAGCGTCTGTTGGGGGTCGGGACGATCGAGATATCCAGCGCCGGAACGGGCGGCGTTGAAATAAGCGTAAGCGGTCTTCCAGATCCCGAGCGTGTCGTCGGGATCATCCATAAGGCGCAGGATACCGAAGATACTTCGGAATAGATGCGATACCCGTGGTTTTGGTTGACAGTGCGGCGACGATGCGTTATTTTATCTTTTCGGCTTTTAGCGCCCGTAGCTCAACTGGATAGAGCATCGGTCTTCGAAACCGAGGGTTAGGGGTTCGAATCCCTTCGGGCGTATTGGAAAACACATTTTTTTATGGGCGTTTTCAAATCCGTGCCATTTCTCCTGACAGAAAACATTTGACATTTCTCCTTGTTATCGGTATACTAGTGACAAAAAGTAGTCTTTGGCCCCCTGAAAGGAGAAAAGTGGAGATGAAAAATGCAGAGTTGACTCCCCTCGCTCAGTTTACACTGGGAATTGCTCTGCTTTCGATTGCGGTAATTTTACCGTTGCGAGCTTATGGGCTGACAATCACTCCTTCTGTCTACTGGAAGAATCAAATCGTCTTCTTCGATGACCAGTTCCAGTCTCGCGGGTCAGGCGCCAACGATATCGGCTGGGTGAAATTCAGCATACTTCTGGACCCTTACGACCCAAACATGGTCTATTTCCAGGACAGCAATGAATACGTATTCCATTATGACTTTGCAACTGAACTGCTTGATCCGTTTGTTGGCATGACAGTTAACCAATACAATAACGTTACACTTTTTGAAGCCGGCCAGGAGGCTGTTTTGGGAACGGTTTTGTTTCCACCTTTATCTGGTAATCCACCTGCGGCAGCTTTTCCGGAATATGGAATTCAGTTTATTCGTCAAAGCCCTTATACAAGAGAAGAAATCGCCGGCCTGTTTAATATTGTTAAGAATAGTGTTACCGCCGGGGCCGGTGTAACGCCGTTGTACTTTCCGACTTATGAACAACTCGCAACTGCTGAGGACAATCGTCAATGGTTTGAATCGCAGGGTATACTCATAGGAACCACCTCTCGATGGTCCGAGGGCAATATCTGTTATTCCGAAGGCTGGGCGTTGGGCAGCCTTAAATACTTTGCCGGTGACCAGATCGAAAACGCATATCTGAGCGGCGAACTTCGGCCCGACGATATACTCCTTACCGATGGCGTCCCGGCTGAGGTTCCTTTTGTTGCGGGTATCATGTCATTGTGGCCGTCTACTCCTAACTCCCATGTAGCTATCCTTGCACAGACCTACGGTGTGCCGTTTGCTCATATAGCCTTATCGCAAGATGCTGCAGAGATACAGGGACTCATCGGCCGGACTATTTATCTTAGCGCGTTCAATGACGAATATGGTGTGGGCGATGTTGAGTTCATCGACCTGACAGACATTCTCGACAGCCAAACGATCGATGATATTCTTGAATTAAAGCAGCCGCCGATTTTAGATATTTCGCCTATGACGCATTATGGTGCTTACAGTTGTTCTACGGACAGCCTTTTGCCGGGTGACACACAATACTTCGGGGGTAAAGCAGCCAACTTCGGAATCCTGCGCACTTCGATCCCGACCAACAGTCCTGTTTCAATGGCGTTTTCATTTGACTTGTGGAATGAATTTCTTGACCAGACGCTCTCAAACAGCAACACTCTTCGGGAAGAAATTACCGAACGGCTTTTAGGCTATGCGACTTATCCGCCTGCGGACATGGCGGTTCTTTCTTCAGATCTTGAATCCATCCGCGAAGATCTGTTCAAGAACACATACGCCACCAGTTTTAGTTCGCAGCTTCAAAACGCAGTGATCAACGCTCTGAGCGATCCGCAATACGGTTTTGATGCTAACGAGAAAATTCGCTTTCGCAGTTCGACCAATGTTGAAGATGGCGAGCAGTTCACAGGTGCGGGTCTTTATGACAGCTACAGCGGATGCCTTGCAGACGAACTGGACGGCAATACTAGCGGCCCATGTCTTTGCGACCCGACACAAAATAACGAACGCGGAGTGTTCAGAGCTATGCGGAAAGTTTTCGCCAGTTTCTACAACTACAATGCGTTTCTGGAAAGGCTTCGCCACGATGTTAACGAGACTGAAGTCGGTATGGCCCTTCTCGTGCACCACTCTTTTCCCGACGAAATTGAAATGGCCAACGGCGTTGCAACTCTGCGAAAAAGGGCCGACTCATCCTACAGGTTTATTGAACTTGTAACTCAGTTCGGTGCCGTCTCGGTTACAAATCCCGGAGACGGCTCGGTGCCGGAAGAAGTTTCCGTTACCATTGCGACAAATGGAGATGTTACGCCTTCCTTGATCCAGTATTCAAATCTTGTTCCGCTGGGCGAAACGGTGATGGATTGGCAGGATGATTATATAGAACTGTCAGAGTTGATCGCAGCGGTCGGTGACCAATTCAGCAATGTTACGGGCAAGACCGATTATCTGCTTGACCTTGAATATAAGAAAGTTGCGCCGGGTAGTACTGTGATGCCTACAGGCGGCTTGGTCATCAAGCAGGTACGACAGATCCCGGAACCTAACAGCATCCCAAACATTACGCCTTTTCTTATAAATCTGCCGGGGCCTTTCGAAATTTACAGCGGCGAGTTCCTGCTTGGCGAGGCGGTCGATGTTTTCGCCGACCACCGCCTGAAGTCACAATGGCTGCTTGACGCAGAATTTACCTGGCTTGACCCTAATAACCTTAACCAGCAAAGTTTCTACGGGCAAGCCGAGATCGAATATAACGACGACAGCCGAGTTTATAAACTGACCGGCGTACTGCCGCAATGGCCTTTTGCTAATTATGATTTTGACGGCACAAATACTAATAACGGCTGGCTTATGCACCATTTGCCAAATCCGCGAGAATATCAACTGTTTACAGCCGATATACCGACGCTTGTTTCACAGGCAGAAAGTCCACTCTGCAAACTTACCGATTTTGGCCTGCCGGCTTTTAATCTCGATTACAAGTGTCTGACATTAGACGTTACCTACGATAAGCCCGTACGCTCATGGCACCAAAACCTTGCGGCTGAGGCGACGACAACATCCAATACGGTTCATCTCTGGTCACCGCCTCCGGCTAGCGGCGAAGATATATTACAAAATCGTTTAGTATTCGGCCTTATGGGAGAAATTATCCTAACGACATTTTACATACCTCCACCGCCGGAAGGGTACGGGGACTGGGCCGTTCATACGGCACCATTGAAACGCTGGGACGAAACCATCATCGAAGGCTACACAACTGAGCCTATCGTATTGCACGGTTATTATTCGCAGACATATCGGCCCGAACATCATAACATGATCGAACATTATCTTTTCGAGCCGAGGCTTGAGCCGGGAATATCGCAAACTATTCTCGACGAGCTCCAAGCCAGTGATATCCGCTTGATCCATGTGGTCATCACCAATCCGGCAGGCCCTTCGACTTCGAGCATAACAACATACGGCTTTGATTTTGCACCCGGCGACTTCGACGACAACACCAATGTGAACCTGTCGGACTTTGCTGCGTTTGCTCAACAGTGGGGCGGGGTCAATTGCGGACTCTGCGGAATGGCTGACCTTACCGGCGATGAGAATGTCGATGTTGATGATCTAGCCGCATTCTCAACGTTATGGCTCGGAGGAAACGGCCCGCAGATAGCAGGCGATATAAATAAAGATAACACAGTCAATATATCCGACCTTGCGGCGATGGCAGCCAACTGGCTGGATACTGTTTGTGATACTTGTCAGGGAGCAGACTTAAACGGCGATGGTCGTGTGCGAATCGATGACATGGCGATCCTGACCGAGAACTGGTCGCCAGATATTTAGATATTTAAATAATTTTTTAAAAAGGAGAATGAAATGTCCGTAAAAACAAAAATTAAGATGTCCGTGGTAATGTCAATGATCGTATTGTGTGTTTTTCAAACTGCATTGGCTGGCATTATCTATGTCGACCAGAGCAGGCCTAGCGGTAACGGATCCACTTGGAAACGTGCCTACCCGGATTTACAAGATGCGATCGCTGATGCTGTAGCTAGTGACCAGATATTTGTGGCTCAGGGCACTTATACGCCTGGCGCAGACAGGCTGCTAACCTTTCAATTAAAAAACGGGGTAGAGATCCTTGGCGGCTACGCAGGTTATACCGAACCGGATCCAGATATCAGGGATATAAACGCATACCCAACGATCCTCAGCGGAGACATAAATGGTAATGACGGGCCGGATTTTTCCAATTATGATGAGAACAACTATCACGTAGTAACCGGCAGCGCTACAAATTCCACAGCAATACTTGACGGTTTTACCATTACCGGCGGAAACGCCAACGGAGGGTACCCTCACAGCTATGGCGGCGGATTGTATAATAATGCCGGCAGCCCAACAATAAGGAGCTGTACGTTTATTAATAATACAACATCCACCTTAGGCGGCGGCATGTATAACTTCATGAATTCAAGCGCCCCGCTACTGACCAATTGTATATTCAAATCTAACATGTCTGCTGGATCTGGCGGAGCAATCTCCAACTCCGGCAGGCCCACACTTATCAACTGTCTCTTAACTGGTAACACAGCAGGTAATGGCGGCGCAATTAACAGCAGTAATTTAATCACGCTTATCAATTGTACCATCGCTGCCAACTCCGCACCGACCGGTGATGGCGGAGGTATATTTTGTCTTGGAACTCTCCCATCATTGACCAATTGCATCCTTTGGGCAAATACGGATATTGGCGGCACACCAAACGAAGCGGCGCAAATTTATGTGTACAGCGGTACACCGGCAATTAATTACACTTGTATTCAGGGCTGGACAGGTACTTATGGCGGCACCGGTAATATCGGCGACGACCCTTTGTTTGTGGATATTGACGGCCCGGACAACATCGTAGGCAATGACGACGACAATGCTCGTTTGCTTTATGGTTCACCTTGTCTCGATACCGGTGACAACTCGGCTGTGCCGGGATACATAACATCAGATCTTGACGGCGATTCGAGAATTCAAAACACTACTGTGGATATGGGCCCGTACGAAGGAGCCAATCAGGCTTTTATACTCGACACCAAAGATATTACCGTACCGGAGGGCAGTACCGCGATATTTACTGTCGCCCTCGCAATAGACCCGCTCAGCACTATCGGGGTAACTGTGGCATACCAATCGGGTGATACAGATATCACCGTTGATAGCGGAGCGTCCTTTTCGTTTAATTCTTCCAACTACAGTACTCCTGTTGAAGTGACATTGGCCGCTGCCGAAGACACGGACTACCATCACGGCTCAACTCTTATATGGATCAGCGCTGCCGGTATCCCAACGGCAGGTGTCACCGCAACCGAAGCAGATAACGAGCCGGTCCCGACTATTTTATATGTCGACGAAACCGCTTCCGGGGCGAACGATGGAACAAGCTGGCTAAATGCGTTTACAGAACTGATCGACGCATCTGATACGGCATCTATATTTTCCCAGGTGCAGCAGATATACATAGCCGAGGGCACTTACTATCCTGCAGGGCCAGGCGGCATTCGGGATACAGCTTTCCGGATCAGGAATGATCTTGCCGTTTACGGAGGCTTCCCCGCAGGCGGTTCTGTTTTTGCCAGCCGCGACCCAGCGGCCTATCCAACCATACTTAGCGGAGACCTGAACGGTGACGACGGCCCTGACTTTGCCAACAACAGCGACAACAGCTATCACGTCATCAAAGGCGAAGGTTTGGATTCGACAGCGATCGTTGACGGCTTGATCATTAAAGCCGGCAACGCTAGCAGCACAGATCACAGCCCAACCTCAATGGGCGGCGGATTCTACTGCATTGGCGATCCTCAAGTTGTCAACTGCACATTCACAGAAAACTTCGCTGAATTTAGAGGCGGCGGAATGCGCAACGAATTAGGCAATCCGAATTTGACCGACTGCACTTTTATCGCTAACGCCGTGGGCGATGAAGGTGGTGGAATGTCCAGCTACGGCAACCCTATACTGATAGATTGTGCTTTTACAGGAAATTCCACTGTAAACAGTTTCAGCAGGGGTGGAGGCCTTTACAATGCCGGCGATTCTAGTATTAACAATTGCACGTTTTCTCAAAACACCTCTGTTAGCGATGGCGGCGGTATGTACAATTACGAGCTCTTCTCACTTACAACGCTGACAAACTGCATCTTCACAGAGAACACAGCCGATAATGACGGCGGCGGTTTATACAACCATCACAGTGACCTGACCCTGACCGGCTGTCGATTTATTTCCAACTCCGCTGTTAACGGAGGCGGTGCAATGTATAATATACTTGAAAGTACACAAACGTTAGTTAACTGCATCTTCAACCACAACCAGGCAACCTACGGCGGCGCGATCTCCAACGAGTACTCATCTGGTGTCGTAACAAGTCTGATCAATTGCACACTTACCGCTAACATGGCTCCCAATGGTAATGCCGTTGCCTGTGAGGGTAACCCAAGCACTTTCGACATTGCCAACAGCATATTGTGGGACGGCGGGAATGAAATATACAATATTAACTCCTCGACTGTTACCGTTTCATACAGCGACATACACACCGGCCCAGCCGGAAGTGGAAACATAAGCGCCGATCCGATCTTCGTTGATGCCGACGGCCCGGACGACATCGCCGGAAATACCGACGACATTTTACACCTTGCCGAAGGCTCTCCCTGCATCGATGCCGGTAACAACAGCCATCCGTTTGTACCGATCACTGATATTCTCGACGGACCGCGATTGATCGATGACCCGACCACTGTCGATACCGGAATAGTAACAGCACCGATCGTTGACATGGGAGTCTATGAGTTCGCTGTGGGCGGCGACATGGATTTGGACGGTGATGTTGACCTGCCGGACCATGCTGTTTTTGCTTCACTTTGGCGCGATATCGATTGCAATGAAGATAACAGATGGTGTAACAGAGCGGACTTTAATTATAGCGGCGACGTAACCTTCGATGATTTGATTATGTCTGTTACCAATTGGCTGGAAGGGGCTACACCTTAACTGGTTACATCCAAAACCTTGAACATGATCTCAAGTAGGCGACTATGACGCTGTAGGGACTTGGTTTGCAACGATTTGCCGCATTTTGCAATGCTTGGTTGAGGCCTAACCTCGTTTTTTATGCAGAGATACAAGTTTAGCGTGTATAGTCCGGCTTGGCCTGTGTTCAAATCACTTTACGATCTCGATGGGTATTGCGGGAAAGAGACCCACCGAATATCGACGCTTCTTAGGCTTCTTGCTGCCCTGTTTTCTTTCGGGCATAAACTCGCGGAAAACTTCTACGATAAGATTATCCCTGAATCCAGGCTCTAGCTTCTTGTCGACTTTGAGCATAAACTCCAATCCGTCAGAGACAACAGTAACATCATCAATAGCAAATCCGTCGACTGGTTTCTGGAACTGAACCTGTAACTCTTTCAGCATGTCTTTTTTGATTTGAATTTTGCTACGGATCTTGACATCTTTGCCTTTTGAAATCTTCATGGGTGTTTTATTTGCCAAAGTAATTTTGTTCGCTCCCCACTTTTCAGCCTTGATCGCTACTGTCAATTCCTTAGCGGTCAGCAGATGTCGATACAAAAAAGCCTGCATCGTATCGTCGGCTGGTATCGCAGAGCTAACGAGCGTTTTTCCTCCGACACGAGCCTTACCTTCGAACTGCAAGGCGAACGTATGATTCGATAGTTTACGAGGGGCTGTAAGCGTCATCGTAATGCTGCCGGCGCCGGCGGGAATAATTCCTCCATCGATCTTAAACCCTGCAAGATCATTTTTTAGAACAACTTCTATTTCTCCGTCAAAACCATCTTTCCTCAAGGCATGGACCGTTATCGGCACGGTACCGCCCTTCCTCATAAAAAGACTCGACGGTGTTATACGAAGATCGAAATCCGGCATCGGCCTGGAAATACGAAGGCGATACCCATAAGAACTTCCTCCATGGCTTGTAATGTCCGAGAGGTGCAGATAATAAGTCCCGTCCTTCGGCAAATCTGCTAACAAATACGAATCGGCATGGTGGGTAAGCGAACCTACCACATCCTTATGCAAGTGGCTTGCTTTTTGTACGTGATCGTCGTTAAACAGAAGTACCTTTCCGGACGCATCCGTCAGCCTTAACAAGGAATCCAGCGGAGAATTCAGTTTGCGTGCATAAACCTCGGCTACGATTTTTTCGCCGGCTTTAGCATCAAACTTAAACATATCGACATCTCCGGCAACTTCAATCCTGCCGTTTACGATCGTTGGCAAAGAAACCTTTTGAGCTTTTTTTATCGTATCGTTTGGTGCGACTTCACTACATTCCGGCAGTGAGTTGACTGCGTAAGGAACGAAGTTTGAAAATCGGCCGTCTTTATACCAGTTGATCTGTCTGATGGTTTTGGTATCAGGTTTCGTATCCAGAGTCAGACTTTTGCCGGGAAGGTTCCAGCCTTCGATAGCGGCAAATGTCTTTGCACCCTGCCTGGAACCCAGCGGGAACATACCGGTTATGAAAGGGCTTTGGCCTATGGAGATGCGATAAACGAAATCCTCTCGGCCTCGATAAATAGAGTCTCGTATCTCTAACTCGTATTTTCCGTCTTTGGGTATCTGGTAGAAAAGCACAGGGTCAGGATTAAATCTATAATCATCGGTAAAAGCTACCTCGTTACCATTTTGGTCATGCAGCGTCAGGGTCGCCTGGAACCATCCCGGCACCGCATCTGCCAGATACGGTATCAAACTGCGAGCCTGCGCTTCTATGACAAGCTTTTGCCCTTGCTTAGCGTCAAACTGAAAACGATCGACGTCGCCTGGCATGATCTGCCCGTTAACCACAACAGGTATCTTAATCGGATTAGGCTTCGGCGCAGTTGTTTTCATACGACCTTCGATATTGCGATCCTGACCATTTGGCTCCAGTTCGGAAGTTTCGGCGAAGATCCCAACCTGAAAAACAACGGGATTGCTCAATCCGGTTTTTGTTCCAACCCTGAGCTCATAGCTGCCGGGCACAGTATCGGGGGCAACTGCAACTTCGACCAGCAACTGATCGGCAAGCTGGCTATTAAGCTGCTTCATCATTCGTGGAACGAAGAGAATGTTTTTAATATGCTCCAGTTCCCTTACGCTTTTATTATCCAGGTCGTACAACAGCGGAAGTTTTGAAATCCTTTCTACCAGCATTTTGTCACGTTCTGTTCTTGCTTCTTCTTTTTTATCTGTTTTACCTTTTTTCTTCACATCCTTTTTTTTAATAATAGCATCGAAACCCGCCCCGGAAGCCTCACTAAGTCTTTTAGCTTTAACTTCTTTAAGCCGTTTTGTGACATACGCTCGCTGTTCTTTCTGTAGGTTATTCGGTTGTCTTGCGGACTGAATGACCGAGGCGGTTATTCCTTCGCCGGATATATATAGTTTATTTGCACCTCTAAGATCCTGGCCTCCAACGGTAATTTTGATCGTCGTTCCCTGCTTTGCACCCGCCGGATAAAGATAACCTATATGCGGAGCGGCCCAGGCAGTCGTCGAGCAAAACATTATAATAAAGACTAAATTTTTACGGCTAAACAGCAAATCTATAACTCCTCTTTATCATGCGATCTCTTTAATATACTTGGCGCCTTCTTTTGCTTCTGGTGCGACGTTAACTTTCAATGCTCGCGGGTTTGGCAAAGGACTGTCAGGATCGATCCCGAGCTTTTTGTACACCTCTCTTATCATATCCTGTGGATAGACGGGCTTTTGTGCAACCTCTGTTCCGGTTTCGTTCGTCTCGCCCAGAACGATGCCGCTTTTGAAACCTCCGCCTGCGATAAACGTTGAGAAACATTTGCCGTAATGCCCTCTGCCGCCGTTCCATGGCGATTCCCACTGCACTTTTGGGGTTCTCCCGAACTCGCCGCCGCACCATACGATCGTACTATCGAGCAATGCTCGCTGCGAAAGGTCCTCCAGCAATGTTGCCAACGCACTATCCAGTTCCGGCAGCTTGCGATCCATTATCTGGAAGTGCTGCTTGTGGGTATCCCAACCTTTATAGTTGATCGTGATGTAGGGGACGCCATGTTCGACGAGCCTGCGTGCGGTAAGGCACGCCTGTCCGAAACTGTTGCGTCCGTATTTTTCTCTCAGCTCATCGGTTTCCTGCGAAAGATCGAACAGCTTCCTGGCATCACCAAACATCAGATCATAGGCTTTATCTTCGCACTTATCGAGCTGTTTAAAATGCTCATTACCTTTCATTACTTTTCCAAGCGAATCAAGATCGTGCATAAGTTGCCTTCTGCTTTGCTGTCGCTGATCGGAAATACCTGCTGCTATTATGCCTTCTACCACAAACGGTGTTTTATTCGGATCACCGCCGGTAACGAAAGGCTTGCAACTGGGCCCCAGGAAACCTGCCTCTGAAAAACGCCCCTGCGCCTGCGTCATAACAATGTACGGCGGAACCAATCCTTTATACCCTTGCTTATAACCTTTGAACTGCGAAACCACCGCACCTACCGAGGGGTAGACCAATCGCCCCGGTTCATGTCCGGTCTGGACGAGGTAAGAAGCGGTTTCGTGACCGTTTACGCCGTGGGTCATACTTCGGATGATCGAGAATTTATCCGCTTGTTTTGCAAGTAAAGGGAGTTTTTCGCATATCTGCATGCCGCTAACATTGGTCGATATTGGTTTTTTGTATGGCCCGCAGTAGTCATAGCCGGCAGCGGGCTTAGGATCGAACGTGTCGAGATGGGAAGGACCACCCCACATCCATATTTGTATTACGGATTTTGCCGAAGG
>SDBV01002907.1_pt1 | contig 25547 bp, 22 predicted proteins | sample 2277081 | NCBI WGS metagenome assembly SDBV01 (sample SAMN10402039, study PRJNA504765) | marine sediment metagenome | isolation source: marine sediment core GS10_PC15, 223 cmbsf | place: Arctic Ocean: Southern Knipovich Ridge | collected 2010 | reverse complement strand
GAATTGCACGCCGCCGTCAAGCTGCCACTTGGAGAGGTCCACGTTCGTGGCCATCTCGTTATACAGCTCGATCCACTCCAGAGCCTGATCGCCGTCAGGATGATACATCAACTCGTTGAAGACGACCGTGCTATCGGCGGCCAGCAAGACGCGCTGCTCGAGTTGTTCCAGGCCGAATTGCCGCGAAGGGCCGAATCGCCGCGAAGGCCGCTTGAACTTCTTGCCATCGGTCCGTCGTTTCCTCATCCCACGCAGCATCATGACGCTCCTTGACGTTGGGTCCCCAGGCAAGTCCGGAACCGGACTGCGCGCAATATTCCACACAACCGTAACTATCAGTATAACAGGTTCTTTGCGTAGTGCAAGCAAACTGCCGGCTTTTTTGGGACCCTGTGTAACGGGTGGGCAACTTGACAGGCCCGGGTTTATCTGGTCAATTGTCGGAGATTGAAACGTGAAAAAGGAGCCCTGCCATGGCCGATCAGACGGTAGCATCTTTATTCTCTCAGGTTATTCTGCCCGAGGGGGTGTTTGTCTCGGACCGTGATCGGGACGTTTTGCGGGGGCTGGCCGAGCAGATGGGCCAGTTGGCCGTGCGTCCGATCGAGGCCGAGAAACGGGATCTCTGGTACCGGCACAATGCCCTGGAGGCGACCCGGCCGGTCGTGTTTTGCGATCCGGAGAACGGTTGGAACGAGATCATCACGCCGGACCAACTCGAGTGCGAAGGCGAGTTGGCCCGGGGTTGGGAGATGTTCCTGCGCAAGGAGATCTTCTGGGGCCGGTCGATGGGCGACGACAAAGTGATCGACGCCGTGTTCAACGTGCCGTACGTCTTCACCGAGAGTGACTGGGGCATGGCCGAGAAGGTTATCAAGGTGGCCACGCACGGTTCGTATCGCTGGGACCCGCCGCTGAGAAGCTACGACGACCTGGAGCAACTTCGTTTTCCCGAGATTACCCTCGACCACCAAACGGGCGACCGGCTGTTGGAATTGGCCAGGGAAGCATTCGGCAATACGCTCGAAGTGCAGCGGAAGGGCGTGTGGTGGTGGACGTTGGGGATGACCTGGACGGCGATCAATCTCCGTGGACTGACCCAGATCATGATGGACATGTACGACAACCCCATAGGATTGCACCGGTTGATGGAAATCCTTCGCGACGGGCATCTGGCCAAGTTGGATTTCCTTCAGGAGAACGGCCTGCTGAGCCTCAACACGGGCAACACGTACGTCGGCTCGGGCGGGTTTGGATTCACGGACAAACTACCGCAAGACGATTTCGACGGGCAACACGTACGGACGATGGACATGTGGGGATTCTGCGAGAGCCAGGAGACGGTCCGCGTCTCGCCCAAGATGTTCGAGGAGTTTGTCTTCCCGTACCAGATGCCGATCATGGAGCGCTTCGGGCTGAACTGCTACGGTTGTTGCGAGCCGCTGGATACTCGCTGGGAGGTGGTGAAGCAGTTTCCCCGGTTGAGGCGCGTTTCCGTCTCGGCCTGGGCCGATTTCGAGAAAATGGCCGAGAACCTGGGCGGCGACTATATCTACTCGCTGAAACCGACGCCCGCCGACCTGGCCTTGCCACAGATCGACGAAGCTCGCATCCGGGAAGACCTGCGCCGGATGCTCGAGATCACCCGGGGCTGCCGGGTGGAAGTCATCATGAAGGACAACCACACGATCGGCAACAACCCGCAAAACGTAACCCGCTGGTGCCAAATTGCCCAGGAAGAGGCGGCCGCGTGCGGGGTCGGTTAGACTGGGTGGCTTGCGTAAACTGCGGCGTCTCGCTGCATTCTCTTCCGCCGGTTCTTGACAGCCGAGCCCGGTTTTGCTGAACTTTACTGGCTGAGCACGATTTCCCACGCTACGGACGCGTTAAGAAAAAAGGAGTCGAAAATGAAGATTGGTATCGACAGCTATTGTTTCCACCGATATTTCGGGGAAGTCTACGACATTCAAGAGGATCCGGGAAAGCGGATCACCTACGAAGACTTCCTTAACCGGGCGGTGCAGTTGGGCGTGGACGGCGTGTCGCTGGAAACTTGCTTCTTCGAGAGCACCGACGAAAGTTACCTCCAGGGCCTGCGCGAGATCATCGACAAGGGTGATCTCGAGTGTGTGGTTGCCTGGGGGCATCCCGACGGGTTGGAAGGTGGAAAGAACGAAGCGGCCGTCGAAGAGATGGAGTCGTTTTACCCGGCGTGCGAAATCCTGGGCGCCAACGTGATGCGGATGGTCGGCTCCAGCCTGGCCTTCCGCCACGAGCCACACCAACCGCAGATGGAGAAGATCGCCCAACTGATGAAAGATCCCGTCAAGCGGGCCGAAGACTTGGGGATCAAACTGGCCATGGAAAACCACTTTGATTTTCAGATCGACGAGATGGCCGAGATCTTCGATATGGTCGGCTCGGACTATTTCGGGCTGTGTTTCGACACGGGCAACGCCCTTAGGATCGGCGACCGACCGGTTGAATCCGCCCGCAAGATGACCAAGCGAATCTATGCCACGCACACCAAAGACATCGCGCCGATCTACGGCGGCAATCCCCAGGACTGGTACTTCTTCGCCAGTGTGCCGGTCGGCAAGGGGATCCTCGATATGCCGGCGATCATCAAGGAGTTGGAGTTGACCGGCTACGACGGGCTGTTCGCCATCGAGTTCGACTACCTCGATCCGAAGTTTGGCGACGAGGACCAGGCCCTGGTCGAAAGCGTCAACTACCTCAAACAGGTTCGCCAGTCGTTGAGCTAAGAGCACCATTTCTCGGGAGGAGTCATCATGGGTAGCGAAGGTTTCCAAGCAGTAACGCCTGAAGACACGGGGCTTCGAAAGATCGGAGTAGGGCTGCTGGGGTGCGGATTCATCGGCCGCGTTCACGCCAACGCCTACTTGAAGATCCCCTTTTCGTTTCCCGACCCGCCGGCCTATCCCGAGCCGGTCGCCTTGTGCGATACGGTCGGCGCCGCCGAGAAGGCCGCCTCGATGAAGTTCCTGGGGTGCTATACCGACTGGCGGAAGATGGCCGAGGACCCGCGGATCGAAATCTTCGATAACTGCACGCCGGACAACATGCACGCCGAACCGTCGATCGGTGCGGCCGAGAACGGCAAGCACGTGATCTGCGAGAAGCCACTGGCCATGACCGTGGCCGACGCCAAGGCCATGCTCGACGCCGTGCAGAAGGCAGGCGTGAAGCACATGGTCTGCCACAACTACCGTTTCATTCCTGCGGTCCGACTGGCTTTCGAACTGATTCAGCAGGGCCTGATCGGCAAGATCTATCACTTCCGCGGCAGCTATCTGCAAGAGATCGGCCACGATCCGGACGCACCGATCGAGAACGCCTGGTACGCCTCGGGGACCAAGTCGGGTGTGCTGCTGGGGATCGGCAGCCACGTGATCGACGTCGCCCGATTCCTGGTCGGCGAGATCACCTCGGTCAGCGGGCTGCTGAAGACGTTCAATACGTCGCGCAAGAACGCGGCCGGCGAAACGCAACAAGTCACCGCCGACGAAGCCAACATCGCCTGCGTCGAGTTCGCCGACGGGGCCATCGGCACCATCGAATCGTCCGGGGTCAGTGCCGGGCGGAAAAACCAACTCACCTGGGAAATCAACGGCTCGAAAGGCAGCATCGCCTGGGCCTTGGAAGACCCCAACCACCTGCACGTTTACAATGCCGACGTGCCGGTGCAGGAAATCGCCGGGTTCGCCAACGTCTCGGTCACCAGCCCGAGCCATCCGTTGCAGGTCGTTTACCTGCCGCCGGGCCACAACGCCGGCTGGGAATACGGACATACCCACGCCATCCGACACTTCATCGATTGCGTGGTCAACGACAAGCCGGTCGGACCCTACGCGGCCACGTTCGAAGACGGCTACAAGGTGCAGATCATCATGGAAGCCCTGGGCCAATCGTCTCGCGAGGGGAAGAAGATCGAAATCGGTTATTGATTCGAACGAGCCAGTGGCGGCGGAATTCCGCGACCAGTGGTCGCGGCTTTACATGACTCAAGAAGAACAAGGGCCAACACCCATGAGCAACATCCAAATCGGATTGAACCTGGAGTTCTACCGCAGTTCGGAGAAACCGTTTCACGAAGGTATCAAGACGGCGGCCAAGCTGGGGTACAAGTATGTCGAACCGTGCGTGGCGCCGGGCTACGACCTGTTGGCCCTGGGGGGATACTATCACACCTTGTCGATGGAAGACGATCCGTTGGAAGTCAAAGGGTGGCTGGACGAACTGGGACTGCAGGCCTCGGCCGTCAGCGCCCATTCGCCGTTGATGCGGCCCGAGGTTTCCGTTCCGTATCTGACCCAGGCCATCCGCTATGCCAGCGATCTCGGGGCCCCGGTCGTCACCACCGACGAAGGCATCAAGCCGGACTGGATGTCCGAGGACGAGGCTTTCGGGATCATGCGGTACACGATCCATCAGGTGATGCAAACGGCCGAGCGCTACGGGATTGCCGTGGGACTCGAGCCGCACCAGCAGTACACGGTCCGCCAGGATACCTTCCTGCGAATTCTCGATCTGTCCGACAGCCCGTGCTGGAAGGTCAATTGGGACACCGGCAACATCTACCTCGGTGGTCAGGCCGACCCCTACGAAATGCTCGAGGCCGTGGCCGATCGCTTGTGCCATTTCCATGCCAAGGACATCAGCATCCAGCAGGGCGAGTCGCAGCGGGGCGAAGTGACCGGCACGCCGGTCGGCTGTGCTTGTGGCGAAGGCGTGGTCGACTGGCCGCGGGTGATGGAGATCCTGCGAAAACACGACTTCCAAGGCGTTATATGCGTCGAATGTGGAGAAGTAGACCAAGCCGGGCGGAGCCTGAAGTTCCTGGAGGGGTTGATCTAGTGCCACTAGTGGTGCACGCAGTTTACCCGGGCGGGTGGCATTCGTTGTCCCATGCGTTGTGTCCGTCGCTGATCGAAAAAAAATGCTTCCCCTCGGGCTCAACAGGGCCTAGTCGGCCGGACTGGGAAACGTTATGCTGGGTGACTTACGTATTTTCGCAACCGGTATTATTGGGAGGGATCCATGTCTGATCCTGCAGAACTTTACGATGCGATTCTAACGGGGAATGCCAAGAAGGCGGAAGAAGTGGCTCAGGCCGCGATCGATGCGAAGGTCGATCCGCAAGAGATCATCAAGAAGCACATGATCCCGGCCATGGACGAAGTGGGCAAGCGGTTCGAGTGCAACGAGTATTTCGTGCCCGAACTGCTGATCGCCGCCCGTGCCATGAAGTCGGCCTTGGTGCTGTTGACTCCGCTGCTGGCCGAAATGGGCGCCGAGCCGGTCGGTCGGGTCGTGATCGGTACGGTCCAAGGCGACTTGCACGACATCGGCAAGAACCTGGTCGCTTCGATGCTCGAGGGTGGCGGATTCGAGGTGGTCGACTTGGGTGTCGACGTGACGCCTGAGAAATTCGTCGAAGCCGCCAAGGAGAAGAACGGCTCGATCGTGGCCCTGTCCGCTCTGCTGACCACCACGATGACCACGATGCAGAAGGTGATCGAGGCGCTTCAGGAGGCCGGCATCCGCGAGGGGACCAAGGTCATGATCGGCGGTGCTCCGATCACCCAGCAGTATGCCGACGAAATTGGCGCCGACGGCTACAGCGACAACGCCAGTTCGGCCGTGGCCGTGGCACGTGAACTCGCCTAGGCCCCGATTGTAAGTCGTCCGAGGCGAATACTATCCGGACTATCCCGCCGCGTCCGGAACATGGTTGGTGTGCGCAGACGCGACCCACCGCCGTGTTCCCGGCGCGGTTTCCTTATTGACCTACAGAGAGAGACCCATGGCAATTGAAGGACTGAGTATTATTGGGGAGACGATCAACGACTCGGTTCCCTCGACGAAGAAACTCTTCGACGCCAACGACATCGACGGCCTGCTCGAACTGGGTCGAATGCAAGACGAGCGCGGGGCGGCCTACATCGACGTCAACGTCGGGCCCCGCTCGCCCGAGTTCATGGCCGAGATGGTCAAAAAGGTCCAGGGTGTCACCGCCAAGCCGCTCTCGATCGACACGCCCGATCCCCAGATCGCCAAGGCCGGGCTGGAGGCCTACGACTTGGACCGGGCCGGAGGGCTCAAGCCGATCCTCAACTCGGTCACGTCGCTTCGGGCCGAGATGTTCGACCTGTGCAGCATTCAACCCTTCAAGCCGATCCTCTTGGTCTCCGAGCACGTGGTCGACGGGAAATCGAAGCCCTGCCACACGGCCGAGGAGACTTACGAGGCGGCCAAGTATCTGGTCGGTCTGTTCCTCGAGAAGGTCGAGGGCGCCACGAACGACGATTGCATCATCGATCCCGGCATCGCGCCGATCGGCAGCGATTCGGAAGGCAACATCCACCGGCTGATCGCGGCCTTGGGGATGATCCACGACGATTCGTTCTTCGACGGCGTGCACGCCTCGGTCGGACTGAGCAACTTCACGGTGATGTTGCCGCCGAAACGGGCCGACGGCTCGCCGGTCAAGGGGGCACTGGAAAGCGCCTTCTTGACCAAGGCCATGCCGCTGGGACTCGACATGGTTATCGGCTCGGTCAAGCGGAACTACCGCACCCTTGATCCCGACCAACCGGCCATGGTCTGCCTGGAGGAATGCCTGAAGCTCGAAGGGTTCGAGGTCCTGATGCGGGTCCGCGAGTTTTACGCGTAGGGCGGTCCTCGATCATGGCAGCCCATCCGATATTGGTTCTGGGAACGTCGAACCGCAAGAAGGGTCAGGAGATGGCCCAACTGCTGGCTCCGCTGGGAATCGAGCTGCGCACGCTGGCCGAGTTTCCCCAGGCGATTGACGTGGTCGAGGACGGCCACACCTTCGCTGCCAATGCGGCAAAAAAAGCCGTCGAACAAGCCCGACACCTCGATCATTGGGTCCTCGCCGAAGACAGCGGGCTGATGGTCGATGCACTCCACGGCGAGCCGGGTATCTATTCGGCCCGATTCTCCGGACCCGAGGCCACCGACGAGTCGAACAATCGGTTGCTACTCGAGCGGCTCGGCGAAATACCACTGGAAAAACGTACGGCCCGATACGTCTGCCACATGACGCTCTGTGATCCTGCCGGTCAGGTCCGGGCCGAGAGCGAAGCCTCGTGCCGCGGGCGGATCGTCTTCGAGCCCCAGGGCACGCACGGGTTCGGCTACGACCCGTTGTTCGAGATCGTCGAGTATCACCGCACGTTCGGCCAACTCGATCCGATCGTCAAGTCCCAACTAAGCCACCGCGCCCGGGCCGCCGTCGAACTGATCCCCCAACTCATGCCGCTCACAGCTTTGTTGGGAAGGGAATAGGGAGGGGCTAGGGGCTAGGGGCCAGAAGTTGCAATCCCCGCATCTTCCGGTAAGAATAGAACGTAGACTTGAGAACGCTAGCCCCCAACCCCTAATCCCTAACCCCTTATGCCGGCCGAGCTCCAACCGCCGCCGCCCCTGCTTTGGCGATCCTGGCCCGTTTGGGAGAACGGATGGCGATCGGTGCTGGTGATCGCGGGACTTCTGGCGGCCGCCCTGGTCGTGCGTCTGGCCACCAGTCAAACGCATCTGGCCATCGCGGCGTTGGCCGTGCTTCTGATCGCGCTGTGGCGATACTTCGTACCGGTCACTTTCGAGTTAAGCGGCGACGGCGTTACCCAATCGGTGCTGGGCCGCAAGCGTCGCATCCCCTGGCGGGCAATCGGCCACCACGAAACGGCCGACGCCGGCGTCCTGCTGCTGCCCGAGGAAGACCCATCTCTGATGGCGCCCCTGCGAGGACTCTACGTCCCCTGGGGCTCACATCGCGACGAGGTCCTCAGGCACATCGACTACTACCTAGGCAAGACGGTCCGCTGAGGGTTCGTTGCACCGGCTTGCCGCGTCTGATTACGGCCAATCGCTGTGATCGAGGACCGCGTTGTCGAAGCCCAGGTTGTCGAAACCCGGGGCGTTGTTCTACCAGCCGTTGGCCCACATTCGCGCCACGGTGGAGTTGCCGTAGAACAGATCGTCGTCGGCCGTTCCGTCCAACCAGCCACTGAAAGCATGAACCTGGTCGAAGGACTTCGCGACGTTGTACGATCCGGCGTTCCACAAGGCGACTTCGACACCGGCGGCATAGAAGTCAGCCTCGCCCGTTTGCTCCCCAGAGTCTTCGATTATCGTCGGCTCAAGGGAGCCCTCGGGCAATGTGACCTGAATGCCAATCTCGTCAATCGGGTCAGACGGAGAATCCTGCACGGGAGAGAATTCGTTCCCAGACGCGTAAAACCACCCCGGGGCCGCCCCAGTGGTGATCGCGTTTACCGATTTCTGCAACTGATCGCTGAATACTTGTGGATGTTCACTTTCGAGCTTTGCGTAGCTGATAAACTCAAGCCCTTCCAGGGTATCGATGACGTTCTGCTGGACATCTGGTCCCAGGCCCGTGATCAGGTCGAAACGGGCAATCGTCCGAAACGTGCCGTCCTCCTGCATCCACGGCATGGCCAGTAGCTGCTTAACACTGTCCGACTGAATCCCGCCGATTTCCACCGGCCAGTCGAGGCTCTCGACATACGCGTCAATATCTTCGATCTTGGCGTCCGTACGGAAACCGACTCGAACTCCTATCTGGAGATACTCGCCCGCTCCTATCTGGAAATAATCGTCTGAAGGCCGTATGACCTCCGAAGGGGGCAGGTCAAGACCGCTCCCCGGGTCGTCGATGGTATAGGCCGGACCGCCGTAAACCAGTTCTTTGGAGCCACCGGTTGTGATCGCATCAGCCAATTCCTGCGAACGAGGGGTGAATACTCGTGGATGTTTACTTTCGAGCTTTGCATAGTCGATAAACCCAAGGCCTTCAAGGGAATCGATGACGTTCTGCAGGGCATCTGGCCCCAGGCTTATGATTACGTCAAAGTCAAAACGGGTAATCGTCCGAATCGTGCCGTCCTGCATCCGTTTGGACAGTAGCTGCTCAACACTTCGCGGCACAATCCCGCCAATCTCCGCCGGCCAGTCGAGGCTCTCGACATACACGTCAATATCGTCGATCTTGGTTTGCGTACGGAAACCGACTCGAACTCCTATCCGGAGAGGTAGGGCGTCTGGAGGCGGCGCAAGCCGGGAAGACAAGTCAAGACTGCTCCCCGGGTCGTCGATGGTATAGGCCGGACCGCCGTAAATCGGTCGTTTGGACGCCCTAGTGGTGATCCGGTCCACTGCTTCCTGCAGCCCTGGGGGAAAGTGCCTGGGACTTTCACTTTCGAATTTTGCGTAGTCGATAAACTCAAGCCCTTCCAGGGTATCGATGAGATTCTGCTGGACGTCTGGTCCCAGGCTTGTGATTACGTCGAAACGGGCAATCGTCCGAAACGTGCCGCCGTCCTGCATCCGCGGGATGGACAGTAGCTGCTCAACACTATCCGGCATAATCATGCCGATCTCGGCCGGCCAGTCGAGGCTCTCGACATACGCCTCAATATCGTCGATCATGCCGTCCGTACGGAAACCGACCCGAATCCCCCTGCTAGTCGCGGGAGAGGAGTCGTTCCCAAAGAGAAAAGCTTGCTCCTGCGACGCGGTAGTGGTGATCGCATCAATCGATCTTTGCATCTGATCGGTGAATACCCGTGGATGTTCACGTTCAAGTTTTGCGTAGCTGATAAACTCAAGCCCTTCCAGGGTATTAATCAGCTCCTGCGGGATATGTGGTCCCACGCTTGTGACCACTTCGAAACGGGCAATCGTCCGAAACGTACCGTCCTCCTGCATCCACGGGAAGGACAGTAGCTGCTTAACACTGTCCGGCTGAATCAAGTCGATTTCTGCCGGCCAGTCGAGGCTCTCGACATACGCGTCTATATCTTCGATCTGGGCGTCCGTACGGAAACCGACCCGAACTTGTGTCATGCGAGAATCGTCCATAGGCGGTATGACGTCCGAAGAGGGCGGTCCAAGAATGCTCCCCCCATCGCCGACGGCATCGTCACCTATCGGGTCAAGGCGGGTGGGCCAGGCGGTGTTGATGCCTTCCACTGCGGCCAGGTCGTCTAGCTTGTCGGTGGGGATCCAGCCGGTCAGTTTGCCGGCGTCTGTCTCCACGACCTTCATTCCGAGCGCCTCGACGGCCTCGACAAAGTCGGCCCCGTCGCCGCCTACCATCAAACGTAGCGAGACCAAGCCGTTGTCTGTTCGGACCCTCGAGTCGCTGGGCGCAAACTCGCCCGTTCCGTCCCAGGCCTCATACTCGCGATAGTAGGCCGCCAGGTCCTCGCCGATGGAAAACAACGGGTCGTCGTCTTTGGGAAGCAGGTTCGGGTCGATGTCGTTCCACAACGAGGGGTCGACGCCCGGCCAAACGGCCAGCAGGGTGCGCTGTTCCAGCGACTCGAACCGTGCGCGGCGTGTGAATCGGTCACGATATGTAGATTGCTGGACTGCCGTGTCTCTTCGCCGACGAAATAGATCTCGAAGCCCCACGGGTCATTCCTCTTCAAATCGTTGGTAGATCCCGGTTGCGCTGTCGAAAGCGTCGTGCACCCTATCGGCAACGTCTGGTATTCAGACTACCACAATTCACCAGAATGTCAATAACCATCCGAACTAGATCCGATTCATTGGGCATTTGCCTTCAAAAACACCTCTACCGGGGGAGTTGAGTCGACTATTCCTGTCGAAAAGGGTCGACATGATGTGCGGAGTGGCCGGTTTGGATGTGAGCCGATCGGCGTTGCCGCTGGTTCGGCGGCGCAAATCTGCCAAAGTCGAGTACGTGATTGACACTCCGCCTACCGGCCGATTAGGCTAATATGGCGCGGTCGCGACGGCCGTGACGGACTCGATCTGCCGACGACCGCTTCTTGGATAACATGAACACGGGAGAATTATGATGTTGCACTATTGCCGACTTGCTCTTTTCGCCCTGACGATTTCTATGATGATCTGTCTGCCGGCCTTGGCCGACCCGCCGGCCACGGTCCGGTTTGCCCGGCGGTGCTTGATGGTTACGCCCAACGAGGGCTGCGACGTGGCGGACGTAAACCGGGACGGGACGCTCGACATTATCGCCGGCACGCACTGGTTTGCCGGTCCCGATTTCGCGGCTCGGCCGATTCGGGAGATTCCCGAGGTCAGCAGCGAGTTCCTGGCCAACAATGGCGACCATGCCTACGACCTCAACGGCGACGGGTGGGTCGACGTGATTTCCGCGGATTGGCTGACGTCCGAGATCCATTGGTACGAAAACCCGGGCAAGGCTGCCCTGGAAAAGGGCCTGAAGTGGAAAGAGCACCTGTTGAAGGATACCCGGGCCGAGAACGAAGCCATCGAGCTGCGCGACTTCGACTCCGACGGCGTGCCCGAGCTGTATGTCAGTTGCTGGATCAAGGGAGATCCCCAAGTGGTTTGGAAGTTGGCCAAAGGGCCGGACGATGAGCCGACCATCGAGCGGATCATCCTGGGCCAGCAGGGTGGCGGGCACGGCTATGGGTTTGGCGACATCAACGGCGACGGGCGCGAGGACGTGCTGACCGAGATCGGCTGGTACGAACGGCCCGAGGGTCCCGTGTTTGTCGGGCCTTGGAAATTCCACGCCGAGACGGCCCTGCCACACCCGAGTTGCCCTTGCTTGATCTTGGACGTCGACGGCGACGGCCGCAACGACATCCTCTGGGGCAAGGCCCATGACTTCGGGCTCTATTGGTGGCAACAGGGCCAGCCGACCGGCGATGGCACCACCACCTGGACCGAGCACCTGATCGACGATAGCTGGTCGCAAGCCCACGCCTTGGCCTGGGCCGACCTGGACGGCGATGGAAAGTGCGAGTTGATCACCGGCAAGCGGGTCCGCGGCCATGCCGGCGGCGATCCCGGCGGCAAGGAGCCGGCGTGTCTTTATTACTACACGTGGGACGCACAGGCCGGGAAGTTTCACCGCCACACAATCAGCCCACCCGGCGGCGGGGTGGGCGCCGGTATGCAGATTCGCGTCGTCGATCTGAACACCGACGGCCGGCTCGATATCGCGGTGGCCGGCAAGACGGGCACTTGGGTGTTGATCAACAAGGGCGCAGGGCATTGAGGGCTCGGTTGCCAGGCTGCGAACGATTCCAAAGCGCCCCCCCGTTGGTGTCATGCGTTTGGCCGAAAAGGTGAATTCTTGCCGAAATACGGCTTCGGGACCCCTGAAATCGTTGACACGAGCGGAAAACCTGATAAACTAGCCCTTATCGGATTATATTTCCCAGTTGCATCAATCAAAGAGGCAGCGCAAGCACCTGACTCAAACCACTGCCGTTTACCGGGGCGTTTGGGGTAAGTGTGTTCTGTTTTCGACCCAGTTCTAGGGTCGTTGATCTCATGTCGACACGGGCCGCACGGTGCGCGTTTCTTGACGCCACCCGGCGGCGTTTGCCGCCAAGGATCACCCCTTAGAAAACAACCAAGCACTGAAATGCCTAAAAAGAAGAATGCAATGAATATCAAAACGGCCTTGCAATGTATCGTGTTGGTTGCCGTGACCGCGGCACCCGCGTTGGCCGACAACATCTTGCCGCCGGAGTGGCGAGGCAATTATGGCACGATCATGGCCGAGTGGGATGATTTTGGACTGCCGGCCGCGGGCCCAGGGATTGTTGAGTACACGGAGGACGAGATCACAACCAATCCGGGCGGTTTCGATCCGGACGTTACCGTCGCTTACGTCTGCTGGGATGATAGCGTCTCCGTGCAAGATGAGTTCAACGGACGGCAGGACGTTCTGGAGGTCAACTGGGAAGGCGGCCTGGGACCGGTGAGTGTCGGCCTTTTGAACTACGCATGGGACAATCCGGAAAAGAGAATTCGCCTGCAGATCACTTCCATGGGACCCGCCGTGCTGGATTTCTATCTCGCCTACGGTTTTTCGGACCCCGGCGAGCCCATCTGGCCGACGACGCTTAACTTGGAGAAAAGGGCGGCCGTCGTTTCGGAAACCGTCGACCATGGCGACGGCTGGTTCACCCGGGCGTATGATCTGGTCATCGAGCCGAACCCGCTTTGGGAATCCATCCTGTTCGATTGGGGATTCGATACCGGCTTCGATACGGTGTACATCGACCAGATTGTCGTCGACACCTGGTGCGTGCCCGAACCGAGCACCACGGCCATGCTGAGTGCTTGCCTGCTTGCCGCTCTGTTTTTCTGGTCGAGAAAGAGAAGCTGATTCTTCGCTGAGTAACTCCCGGCCCCATGCACCAGCGAGGGGGCCTTTTTCTTTTCTTGGCAGCCGCTATGCCGTTACCTGAGCCTTCTCGTAGAGAAACTCCGGCGCGAAGTCGGCGCCATTGGGCCAGACCACGGTATGGAAATCGGGGTGAATGGAGAACTTCTTGAAGTAGCCAAGATCTTTCAACGGCCCAAACACATCCCCTTCCAACTCGTCTGCGAAATCCATGTCCCCCTCCACTCCGTCAGCGAAGCGAAGGTGGAGCACAAAACCTCGGGCATAGCTTGCTTCGATCACTTTGGGAATCATTGAACTACTCCAACGGCGGGATCCTATTCAGTGGATGCCGGTCCTGCGCCAGCCGCCCCAATATCTAGGCCGTTTCCAATTGCTTCGAGGTTTGCAGATTAGGATGGAACAGGCAATGGGCATTTTGAGATCGATAGAAGAAGAGCATTACCACGTAAACCCACCCAAAGAGAATCGCAAATAAGACTTGCGTAAATACCAAAGCGCGGATCGTATTAGCCGGATTCTTGGGGCCGCTGCTAACCAATTGGAGATAGAATGTGAACGAATCCAACAAGTAGATCCATGGCAACAATCTCACTAGGGCTTGCCTCGCCCAGGAACGACCGAAGTACATCGCGATCGGCAGCCCGTTGGCGGCAGCGCCAGCTACGGCAACAAGTCCCCACACGGGCAAGGCGATTGACGCGGGCAAGAGTCCCTCGTAGATCCGAAATATCTTGCACACGACCTCGCCATTGTTGCTGGCCAGCATGACGAGTGCTTTGCCGAATGCCCTGAGCGGCACCTCGTGAATGTAGAGCAAGAACAGCACAGAGAACACATGCAGCCATTTCGTTCTACGCCCTGCAGAACTGTAACGGAGTTGCCTCAGTAATCCCGCTCCGAGGCAGCCATAGATAAACAGACGAGTCAATACGTATTCAATCATTCGATTACAGTCCGTTGCGTGAAGCTTCTTGCACCAAGGCGCAAGAGAATCGGCCCTTACTCGCTCCCGCGCGCCGTAGAATCCCCGGCGGGTGATCGATCGAGCTGCTGGCGGAACTGTTCGCTTCGGTCTCGCCAGTAGTCGATTTTCTGCTGCGGCGTCATTCCCTTGGTGACTTCGTGAATGCGCAATGCCCCGCGTCGCTTCATTTCCACACAGTCAAACGTTTTCGTCTTGGATTTCATAACTGACAACCTCCTGTGGAGAATGGATTGCGATGGCCTCATATCCGCTTGACAAATTGACGCCGTTGTACAAAGGGATCTTCTGGAAGTTGACTATATGCTTGAAGTTCCAACTGATCAGCAAACGACACTGCGTAACCGTTGCCAGGGACACATGAAGTGCGTCCGTCTCCCACCGGGGTGCCACAATCGCAGCGTCTAAGTACGCTTGCTGCAATCGCAACGCCTCCTCATGAGCATCTGCGATCTCCCCCACGGCACACATTTCGTCAAATAGAGTCCGAACACGCTCGGGAGCGTCCTCCAGTTCGTCACGCACGACGGTCGAGATCGCCAGATGGAAACGGCCTTGCCGGACTTCTTGGAAGAATGCTCGGCTTGCCGCCGCGAACTCTTCGTCAAAAACGCCTCCGTAAACCGAAGTGTCCGCATAAACACGGATCATTTTTTCATTCATGGCCACCGTCCTCCCAAAAGCCTAACACAACCATATTCTACGCTATTCCACCTCGCATTTCCACACAGGCAGATAGCTTTCCGGGCCGATTTCGCCAGGCAACACCGTTACCGTGCCTCGATCTTCTCCTTGCCCACGAACGGCCGCAGCACCTCGGGGATCATGACCGAGCCGTCGGCCTGTTGGTAGTTCTCCAATATGGCGATCGCGGCGCGGCTGATGGCTACTGCCGTGCCGTTGAGCGTGTGCAGGAAGTTGGTGCCTTTGGCGCCTTTGACCTTGTAGCGGATGTTTAGGCGGCGGGCTTGGTAGTCGGTGCAGTTGCTGGTGCTGGTGATTTCGCCGAAATCGTCCCGGCCGGGCATCCAGGCCTCGAGATCGTACTTGCGATAGGCTGGCCCGCCCAGGTCGCCCGTGGCCGTGTCGACCACCCGATACGGCACACCCAGCCCGTCGAATATCTTACACTCGACCGAGCGGATGTGTTCGAGCATGGCGTCGCTCTGCTCGGGCAGCGTGAAGGCGAACATCTCGACCTTGGTGAACTGGTGTACGCGATACAGTCCCCGTGTGGCTCGGCCATGGGCGCCCGCCTCGGTGCGGAAACAGTGGCTGATGCCGCAGAGTTTGATGGGCAACTGCTCGGCGTCGAACGTTTTGCCCGCCATCATGCCGCCCAAGGTGATCTCGGCCGTGGCGACTAGGCTCAGATCGGTGTTCTCGATGCTGTAGATCTGCGTCTCGGGCCCTCGCGGATTGAAGCCGATGCCTTCGAGCACTTCGTTTCGCGCCAGGTCGGGAGTGGTGGTGGGCGTGAAGCCTTCGGCCATCAGGATTTCCAACGCGTAACGCTGCAGGGCCAACTCGATTAAGACCAGCTCGTTCTTGAGGAAGTAAAACCCGTGGCCCGTGACTTGGGCGGCCGACTCGAAGTCGACCAGATCGAGCTTCTCGGCCAATTCGACGTGATCCAGCGGCTTGAAGTCGAACTCCGGCAGCGGGGTCTTTCCCCGGGCCACTTCGAGGTTGGCCTTGTCGTCCACGCCGACCGGCGCGTCCGGGTGCGACAGGTTGGGGATCGTCCGATGGATCTCGTCCATCTGGGCCGTCAGTTCGTCCAGTTCCTGACGACGCTGGTTGGTCTGCTCTCGAAGCCGGCGGCCTTCTTCCTTGCGAGCTTCTCGTTCGTCGGCGTCCTTGGCCTTGCCGATCGACTTCGAGACCTGATTGGCCTCGCGGTTGAGTTCTTCGAATTCGACCTGCAGGGTCTTCCGTTTCGCTTCGAGTTCGACGAACCGATCCACGTCGACGTCGACTCCGCGGTTGACGCAGTTTTGTTGGACTTGTGAGGCGTTTTCAACAATGTATTTGCGATCGAGCATTGTGTTGGTGGATAGTGGGGTTAGGGGATAGTGTTCAAACTGTAAACGCTTCGTCCGTCACCGCCGGGCTTGTCCCGGTGGAACGATGATTGGCGAAAAACGCGGGGAAAACGGACCGTGCTAGTGGTCAATCATCGCTCCACGGGGACAAGCCCCGTGGTGGCGTTTACAGTTCAAGTTAGTGTTACTGAAGTTTTGGGCCTTCGATGCGTTGGCCCTGTTGTTGTTTTGCCTGGTCGGTCGGGTCGAACGTGCCGTAGAACAGGGCATTGGCGTCCATCCAGGTTATCAGGCGATCGAGGTCTTCGGCACTCAGTTCGACGTTCTCGTGGCCATCGGCCAATAGTTTCATCAGCCGGCTCCCCCGGGCGCCGAAATGGCCCGGCTGGCTCAGCGGCTCACTGTTGTCGGGTCTGCCCCATGAGGAATACGACACCAACGGGGCCAGCGCGTGATACGACACGGTATAACGCCCTTGGGGTTCGCCGGTCAAGACGACATTCCCTTCCGGCTTGCTGGGATTGTGACATTCCGTGCAGAGTTTGTCGAGTACCGGCTGCACCAACAGCGGATAGCTCAGCGGCCGAGACCCGTCCGGGCCGGGCGTGATTTCCGAGGGCGGGCGTCGCAGGGCCAAGGCCATCTCGCCCGACGGAGGAGCCGTTTGGCGGTGTTCGTGGCAGCCGATGCACGAGACCGTTTCACCCGGCTGCACATAGGCCACGCTCCGCATGATCTGCACGGCCCGACCCTGCTCGTCCAGCGCCTGAAAGGCCAAGGGGATGCCGGCCGGGGCCGTGAAATGGGCCGATCCGTCCGGCTCGACCGGCACCGTGCCGAGCACCTGTTTGCCCGGCGAACCGTTGGGGAACCCCACCGACGGATTGTTGTAATGGGGCGTGCTCTTGGGCAGCACCTGGACGATTCGCAACTGCCGGATCGCTTCTCTCGGCAAGGAGGGCCAACCGGCATGGACGTTCTGCAAGAAAAACGTCCCTTGGGGCTGCTCGACCGACGCGACTACCGACGAGACGACCGGCGGTCGCCGACGCGGCCGCAACGGCACGGGCCAGAGGCTCGATATGCTCACATCGCGATAGAGCAGCTCCTTGTTGCCGAAACGGTCGATCAGGTAGATCCCGAACATATTGGGTCGGTTGGAGCTCGGTTCCCCGATCAGCGGGTCGAAACTGTAGGCCGCCAGGAAGTAATCTTCCGAGAGTGGATACGGGCTGCGATAGCAGTGGCCCGGCCAGCGTTGGGCTTCGATGGGAACCGGCGGCGGCTTGGGCACACCGATCGGCGCGTGCCAGCCGTGCGGGAGCACGCGGGTCTCGCTCTCGGGAAACAGAGCGTCGGGCGTCAACCGTGTGATGGATTCGGGGCCATCGACTCCGCGGGTCACGTCGACCAGGATGATCGAACCGGCCGTCATAGCATGATGGGCCCCCGCGGTGGCCATCACCCGTGTGGAGCCAGGCACAGGTCGGGCTTCCCAAATGCCGACCGGGTTCAACGTGTTGTTGCCGTAGAAGATCCGCACGTCGGACCCATCGGGCCGCGTGCTCCAAAGCTGCTGGTAATGGACCGCGTCGCGATCGACATAGTCCCAACGCGTGTAGATGATCCGACCGTCGCCCAGCACGGCCGGGTCCCATTCGTGCGTCTCATGGTAGGAGATCGGATGCGGATTCGAGCCGTCGGCTTCGGCCACGGCCAGCGTGTGGGTCGGGCAGGGGCCTCGGCCACAACGATGGAAGCCACCACGACGCGTCGAGACAAAAATGATCTGCCCATTCGGCAGATAACGCGGGGCAATGTCGTCATACGGGCCGTCGGTCAACTGCCGCAATCCGGACCCGTCGGCGCTGATCTCGTAAAGGTGGTAGAAATGGTCGGCGTGCACTTCCCGATTCGCGGGTGTCTCTTCCACGGGACAATAGGCGAACAGCACGCGACGGCCGTCGTGGGAGACCTCGGCATGTTGATAACTACCCAGCGGCAGTTCGGACGCCAATTGGCGGCATTGCATCGAGCGGCCGGGGCTGTCCAGTACGAACAGACCGCCGCCGGGCCGAGCGTGGCTGCCCGCGTATTGCGACAGTTGGTGACTGAAGATGCTGGGTGCCTGCTTGACGAACAACAGCGGGCCGACTTGGGCCAAGGGATTGCGGAAGACGAGCTGGCGTCGCAAGGCGTGGACTTCTCGCCAGAGGTCTTCCCAGCTTGGCGGTGAAGTGTTTGGGTTGGATTGGAGTTCGGTGTAACGGTGGCGCAGGTTCTCCCAATGGGTTACGTCCCGCTGAAGCGGGACGCCCTTGGTTTTGAGGTCGGTGAGGAGCTGGTCGCCGTGTTGGAAAGTGCGTTGGATGGCTTCGGCATAGGTGGCAGGGGCTCGCTCGGTTTCGATGCCGTCTTGCATCCGCCAGTCCCACTCGATCAGCGCTTGCTGGATCGCTGGCCGCAAGGTCGGCAGCACGGGTGGCGGACATTGATGCAGGTCGACGGTGGCCGGAACTACCGGCACGTCGTGCGAGTCGAGGCGGATCGCATCCCATTGCACGGAGGCTTGGGCCGCTTGGGAAACAGTCCGCAGGTGGACGGCCGTTTGCTTTAGGTTCGCTGCACCGGTCACTTCCAGCCGGATGGTTTGTTGGTTCAACACGGCCCGGCGGGGCTCGGCGCCGTCGATGGCAAGTTCTACGGCCGCTTCGGATCCGGAGACGAGTGTCACTTCGGCCGAGAGTGTGAACGTGCCGGAAAGACCCTTCAGCGGCACCGTGACTTCAACCTGCTCGCCTTGCTGCAAGCTGGCCAACAGTTTCTTGGCAAAAAGGGCGAGTTGCGGTCCGTCGACGTCGGCCACCACAGAGAACCCGCATGCCGAGGCACTGGCCGCTGGAGCCGGATGACTACCGAACTTGATGCTCGCCTGGCCGACTTCCGGTGCGGCCGCATGGAGCGTATGGGGAATAACGACCCCAAGGATTACTGCTGCAAGAAAGTGGGCTGTGGTTTTCATGGGAGGTTCTTTTTTGCAAAACGCAGATTCAACCTCCCCTCTCCCTTTGGGAGAGGGGACTAATTTGCAAGCGGCTGGATTATAGGTTGGAAAGCTCCTTCCACAAGCGGGCACTGGCCTTGATCCCGCGGTGGAAGTCGGCCAGACAGAACTTCTCGTTGGGGCTGTGGGTGTTGTCGTCGTCTTGGCCCCAGCCCAATAGCAGGGCATCGGCCCCGAGGGCCTCGTGGAACGTGGTTACGATGGGGATCGAACCGCCTTCGCGAGTAAAGACGGGCGGGCAACCGAAGGCGTGCTCGATCGCCCGGGCGGCCGCCGCGATGTAAGGGCTATCCAGCGGAACCATCACGCCGCCCGACCCGTGCATGGCGATCAGTTCCAACTCGATACCCGGCGGACACAGCTCGGCCAGTTTCCATTGCAGCGAGGCGGTAATCTTTTCGGGATCCTGATTCGGCACCAGCCGAAAACTGAACTTGGCTCCTGCGCTGGCGGGCAGAACCGTCTTGGCTCCTTCGCCCTGGTAGCCGCTCCATAGGCCGTTGATGTCGAGCGTAGGCCGGGCCCAACGTCGTTCGAGCGTGGTGTGGCCCACCTCGCCCAGGGCTTCTTTCACGCCGACCCCCTCGAAGTATTCCTTTTCGTTAAACGGCAGCGAGGCCAGTTCCTTGCGCTCGTGATCGGACAACGGCACGACGTCGTCGTAGAAGCCGGGCACCTGGATCCGGCCTTGCGAGTCGATCAGTCCGGCCATCAAGGCGGCCAGCGCGTTGGCCGGATTGGTGATCGACCCGCCGAACGATCCGGAATGCAAGTCGCGGTTCGGGCCGTTGACATGCAACTCGTAGCAAGCGATACCGCGCAGCCCGTAGTTGATGGCCGGTCGACCCGGCGCGAACTGGGACCCGTCGCTAATGACCACGCAATCGCAAGCCAGCCGCTGGGCCTGTTCGGGAATAAACTTTTCGAGGGCCTCGCTGCCGACTTCCTCTTCGCCTTCGATAATGAACTTCAAGTTGATCGGCAGGCGGCCCTCGGTGCGGATCCATGCCTCGGCGGCCTTGATGTGGGTCAGCAGTTGGCCCTTGTCGTCGGTGGCGCCCCGAGCGTAGAGGTTGCCGTCGCGCTCGGTCGGTGTGAAAGGCGGCGAAATCCACGCGTCCAGTGGATCGGGTGGCTGCACGTCGTAATGGCCGTAGACCAGGGCCGTGGGGGCATCCTCCACCGGCGGCGATTCGGCATAGACCAGCGGATGGCCCGAGGTCTCGACCACTTCGGTCGCGAAACCCAGCCCCTTGAATTGATCGGCCACCCAACGGGCCGTCCGGTGCATGTCATCGCGGCAGTCCGGATCGGCACTGACACTGGGAATTTGCAAGAATTGGCAGAGTTCTTGCTCGAATCGTGGGGCCTCGTCTTGAAGATACTGGTCGATCTGCGGCATCGGAAAACCTCGGCAAAATGCGGCTTAGGGGACTACCTCGACACCTTAATCTACAGTATAATGCGTTGGTCGCCTATTGGGACCTAGGCCAATCGGGGAGACACGGAAATGAGTCAAAACGCGGCGGCACAACGGGCTCAGCCAAACACCGAACGGGACACGCGGCCGAAGCGTCAGCCTCGCTATCACGTGATCCTCTGGAACGACGACGCCCACACCTACGCCTACGTGATCGCCATGCTCATGGAGCTGTTCGGCCACCCGGCCGAGAAGGGCTATGAGTTGGCCAAGGCCGTCGATACCCAAGGTCAGGTTACCGTGTTGACCACCACCTTAGAACACGCCGAATTGAAACGCGACCAGATCCACGCCTACGGCAAAGACGGCGCCATCGACGATTGCCAAGGCTCGATGTGGGCAACGATTGAATCTGTAGAATGAACAATCCGGGCCCCACGCTCAAAACGGTCACCCTGGGCTGCAAGGTTAATCAATACGAGACCGAGTACGTGCGCCAAGCCTTGGCCCGGCTGGGGTATGCCGAGTCGATCGACGGTGAGCCGGTCGATCTGTGTGTGGTCAATACGTGCACCGTCACGTCCACCTCGGACGCGAAGAGCCGGAAGATCATCCGCCAATTGGCTCGGCAACACCCGAACGCTGAGATTATCGTGATGGGTTGCTACGCCACCCGGGCGGCCGAGGAAGTGGCTCAATTACCCGGCGTCGTCGACGTCGTGACCGACAAAGGGCAACTGCCCGAACTCTTCGCCCGGCTGGGGTTGGTCGACGTTCCCTCGGGCATCAGCACGTTCGGCTCGCGACGTCGGGCTTATGTGAAGGTTCAGGACGGGTGCCGGTTGCAGTGTGCGTATTGCATTGTTCCGAAAGTCCGGCCCGTCTTGAAGAGCCGGCCGCTTGACGAGGTGTTCGATGAGGTGGGCCGCCTGGTCGAGCATGGGCATCGCGAGATCGTGCTATCGGGCATCCACCTGGGCCACTATGGGGTCGAACTGCCAAACAACACGATCGACTTGACCGAACTGGTACGACGCGTTGTGGAACTGCCGGGCGAGTTCCGCTTGCGACTGTCGAGCCTGGAAGCCGTCGAAGTGACCGACGAACTGATCGCCCTGATGGCCGATCAGCCCCAGCGAATCTGTCCGCACTTGCACCTCTCGATGCAAAGCGGCTCGGATGCGGTCTTGACGCGGATGCGGCGCCGCTGGCCGGTAGGTCAATTCCTCGATCGTTGTGAGCAAATCCGCGAAACGTTGGACACACCGGCGCTGACGACCGACGTGATCGTGGGCTTCCCGGGCGAGACGGACACCGACTTTGCGGCCACGTGCGAAGTGGTCCGCCAGGTCGGCTTCTCCAAGCTGCACGTGTTCCGCTTCAGCCCCCGCCAAGGAACGCCGGCGGCCGACATGCCCGACCAGATCCCCGAGCCGGTCAAGCAACAGCGGTCCGCTGAGCTTTCCCGGCTGGGTGACCGAATCCGCAGCGCCTACTTCGAAAGCCTCGTCGGCCGCTCGCTGCAAGTGCTGGTGGAAACTCCCTGGGAGGATCGTCCGGAGATGCTGCTGGGGACTTCGGGGCGATACACGCCGGTGGTCCTCTGTGGCGGCGAGGAATTGCTCGGCCGATTGGTGGTGGCAAAGGCCGAAAAAGTGCATGATGGTCGAATTCACGCCTAGGCCTCCAGGCGGTAACCACACAACCCACAGGGCCTATTATTCGCCCTGGCATTGGGCCGAGCCTTTTGTTACACTCCGGCCCCTTATCATCGGATCTAAAGCGGCGGGCTGTGTTCCGTCGTCTCGAATCTTGCCAAGGAGTGGGCGATGCGCGGAGAACGGATTTCTTGGATTGGGCTCTCGGCGGTGGTTCTGTTGAGTTGCGTAAGCGTTGTGACCGCGGCCCCGCCTTGGGAAACACTCTTGACGTTCAACCGGGTCGAAGCCGACCGGGAGGCCGTCTATCGGCTCAGCGAAGACAACGGGCCGTGGATGATTATGGCCTGTAGTTTCTCCGGCGAGCAGGCCGAGCAACAAGCCCAGGAACTGGTGTACGAGTTGCGCAAACGCTACAAGCTGGAAACGTTTGTCCACCAAGCTCGATTCGATTTGGAAGACGCACAAGGCCGCGGTCTCGATCAATTCGACGAGCCGGTCAAGATGCGTTATCGTCGGGGTTCCGAGGTGGAAGAGGTGGCCGTGTTGGTCGGCAACTACCCGAGTGTCGACGACCCGGACGCCCAAAAGACGCTACAGAAGTTGAAATACTCGCGGCCGGAATCGTTGAAACTCGAGCAGGGTAAGTCGACCAGCCAATCCCTGGCGGCCTTGCGACACATTCAGAAGCAGATCCTTGCCAAAGGCAGCAAGAAGAAACAGAAAGGGCCCATGGGCCACGCGTTCGTGACCACGAATCCCCTGCTGCCGAAAGAGTACTTCAACGCGCCCGGCGTCGACAAGTTGGTCCTGCAAATGAACAAGCACGTTCGGCACAGCCTGCTGGACTGTCCCGGTAAGTACACGGTGCAGGTAGCCACGTTCAAGGGGAAGGTGATTATCGACCAAAAGGAAATCAAGGAAGTTCAGCAGGGCAAGAAGATCAAGAGCGAACTGGCCGATGCCGCCGAGAAGGCGCACAAGCTGACCGAGGCCCTGCGCATGAAAGGCTGGGAGGCTTACGAGTTCCACGATCGCCATGCCAGCATCGTGACGGTCGGCAGTTTCGACTCGCCCGGCACGCCGCGCGCGGACGGCAAGATCGAGATCAATCCCAAGGTGCATGCCATCATGCAGACGTTCGGCGGTCAGCAGACGACTATACCCGGCCAACCCGGCGGAGGCACGGCGGTCAAGTCGCTGATCGGCATTCCGCTGGACATCCAACCGCGCCCGGTCCACGTCCCCAAGCGCTCGATCAGCCGCGAGATGGCCGGCGGCTTGTTCTGAGAAGGGATGCGGATAGCGGGGTGCGCGTTTTCAAGGCGGGACTTCAAGGGGGGAACGTTAGGCTGGTCCCAATTCCTCAAGCACGGTTGTGAAGAGCCGATCACAGAACAACGCCTTGGACCGGACCTTATCCGGGCAGATTTGTTCCAGGATTGCCGGAGCGTGCCGTGTCTTGTGATACTCGCCCTTCTTGGTTTTGCGAGTCGCTTGTTTCAATGCTTTGGCGAGGGCGACCTTGTCGACGGCTTCCACATCTGGATTGTTAGGCAAAGCGCTGTCCTGGAACTCTTGCCCATAGTATTTCGCCAGCGCCGCGCGGTCGGCGATCAGCCAGGCTTCCATGGTCTGCACCATCAGATGACACTGTGTGTCATCCACGCCCGGGTTATCCCAATTGTCCCTTTGTTTCAAATGATTCCAAGGTGAGTCGCTGTTGACGGGAGCCTCGGCATCCACCAGCAAGAGGTTCAGCGCGTTAGGATGGGATTCTAGTGCCGTCTTGTAGTCTTCAAACGTGGAAGACCGGCCGCCGCACATTACGATATTCCAACGAATTCGTTCTTTCCTTGCTTGATCACGGAGTTCTTTGAGGAATTGACCGAATGCCGCTCGAAATCGATTCTTCGTGCGCCCCTCATTTCCGCCACCTTCGATGTACAGGCGGATCTCGGTTATCATGGATTGCCCCCGGTTTCGCCCATCATCCAAAGCTCGCCGAGAGAATACTTTTCCAGCCATACTTTGAGTTGTTCGGCGTCCAGTCGCCGGAGATGGCTTCCTTGGTCGTCTCTTTCGCACACAACGACGGCCTCGGGCATATCGCTGAATGCGGATACCAGGATATCCGAGTGGGTCGTGACAATGAGTTGCGTTCTTTGTGAAGCTTCGATCAACAATTCGGCCACCATCGGAAGAACGGCCGGGTGCAAGCCGGTTTCCGGTTCCTCGATACAAACCAACGGCGGCGGCGAGGGATGGCACAGGATCGTCAGCAATCGCAAGTAGAGCAGGGTCCCGTCGGAGAGCCGGGTGGAGGATGTCGCCTTGTCGAATCCACGCTCATGAAAGAGAGTTTCAACATTCCCGGCATAGACTTTCGTAGTGATATCTTCTACATACTCGTAGAAACGGCCGAGCTTATCAAGAAGCAGCTTCTTCGTCCGAGGCTGACTTAACAGATCGTTGAGGACCATTCCAAGATTGCGCCCGTTTTCAAGGAGAAAGCTCGCCACCTCATCGGCCGCCTGAAGGCCTCGCAAAACGGAACCATGACCAAAATCTGTGTGGACAAACAAGGATATCCCTGAAAGCATCCGAGCTAAGTAAGTGATCTCGGGATACTGATCCGGGTCCTTCCGCTGCGAAAGAACTGATTCGGTGGGAGCGATGTCTTCACGCTGGAGATGACGTTCGCGTCTTCCCGTGTCCGAGCCGGCCTGCGAGCCAACGTCTTCCCGAATGTTTAGGACCGGATGTCCGCCTTGATATCGGTAGAAGAAATACACGTCAGGCCTGCTGGGGTGACTCTTGCCCTCATTCTCCACGACCTCGTCAATCACCTCCCACAGTTGCCCGACAGGTGCCAGAGAAATGCGATGCCGCAAAGGCATCTGGCCTTCCGGGTACGACACGGTGCTTTCGATCGTCATTTGGGGGCTGTCGGCACCTTTCCAAAGCCAGTCGGACATTCTGCCGCCTGCGCGGATTGGAGCGGCCAAATCGGTCGGCGCCGCCTTTAGCAGCCCGATGGCTTCGATCAGATTCGACTTGCCCGATCCGTTGGAGCCGATCAAAACGTTCAACGGCTGAAGCTCGATTTCCGTGCCTTCGGGCCCGTACGACAAGAAGTTCGTCAGCCGC
>SDBV01002906.1_pt1 | contig 25549 bp, 17 predicted proteins | sample 2277081 | NCBI WGS metagenome assembly SDBV01 (sample SAMN10402039, study PRJNA504765) | marine sediment metagenome | isolation source: marine sediment core GS10_PC15, 223 cmbsf | place: Arctic Ocean: Southern Knipovich Ridge | collected 2010 | reverse complement strand
TTTAAGTTTGACGATGCTGATGGCGATAGTATTTGGGATCTGAACGAAGAGGGCCTTGGCAACTGGGAGTTCTATCTCGATCTCAATAGCAACGGACAGTATGACATCTCAGAACCGAACGCCATTAGCGACCCAAACGGCCATTACGGCTTTTATGACATTGAGCCAGGCACATATAAGATCAGGGAGATACCCAAGGCCGGATGGACACAAACGCTGCCGGGAGGAAACGAAGAGATACTCATCACAACCGAGTCAGACCAGATCTATCTGGATAATAACTTCGGAAACACAACTCTGCAAATTGGTGGATACTGCGATGCTTCGGCTGCTGGCAACTATGAGTACATTAGCAGGGTTCAGGTTGGAACCATCGACAACAGCAGCAGCAACAGTGAAGGTTATCATGACTACACCGCAATCTCTACGGCAATGGTTATCGGAGGCGGTCACCTCGTAACGGTGACCAATGGCGCTCCTTGGCCCAGCGACGAATGTGGTATCTGGGTTGACTGGAATCAAGATATGGATTTTGACGATGCAGGCGAAACCATTACTGTTTCCGGTAATCCCGGTGGCGGCCCCTATACAGCCACTATTGTACCACCGGCAGGTGCCAGCCTCGGCGATACACGTATGCGAATACGCATCATTGATTCTGATAGCGACTCTCTTGACCCCTGCGGCCGTTTATTATATGGTGAAGCCGAGGACTATACTGTTACCGTTATCAGTGCGCCTGCGACAGTAAAGATCTCCGGCTATGCCAAAACCAGCGGCGGAGTTGCCATCCCGGGCGTTTTGATGTCAGCCAGCAGCGGTCAATCGGATACAACCAATGCAAACGGCTACTATGAGGTGGTTTTACCCTCGAACCCATGGACCGGATCGATCACACCAAGTAAAGATTTATGGTTCTTTAACCTTTCGGTCCATAACTACCTTAACGTAACTTCGAACATATCAAATGAAAATTTCACTGGCACATATACTGCTGATACAACACCAACGATCTCAGGATATGTCAAAACTTCAGAAGAGTACGATATCAAGGATGTGACAATTACCGCCAGTACCGGCGAAAACACCACCACCGACAACGATGGGTATTATCAGCTTACTGTTTCTACACCCGGCCCGATCCCTGTACCATGGCAAGGAACAATTACTGCTGCTAAGGACTACTGGTCCTTTGAACCTGTGGCTCATCCGCTTGCGGACGTTATAGCAGACACTCCTGATGTTGACTTTACCGGAGCTTACACAGAGGATCCCACTCCAACGATCTCCGGCTATGTGAGAACCTCTACAGGAGAAGGTGTCGAAGGTGTACTATTATATGCTGATGGCGCTGGCGGTTCCGCCCTAACCGATGTCAATGGTTATTATGAGCTTACGGTCCCTGACATTGTGCGTCCGGCTACAACTCCATGGACGGGTATTGTGACACCGTGCAAGACGGATTGGTTCTTCGACCCGATAAACGTTACTTATACCGATCTCCATGCTGATATCTCCGGACAGGATCATGTCGCTACATATCTCGGCAATGGTTGTGGTAGCGGGTGGATCGAGGAGTGGGTTACACGATATCACGGCAATGAACTGGAACTATTTACAGATGGAGCCCAGGACATAGCCGTTGACGATTTGGGAAACATCTATGTTACAGGAAGCAGTTACAGCAAACCTGACCCCAGTATCAATGGAAACTACGATTACGCCACCGTCAAATATGATTCGAACGGTAACCAATTATGGGTTACAAAATACAATGGTCCGGACAATAATGGTGATGGCGGCGGTGGATTTACCGGTACGATGTTTATGGCGGTAGACAGTTTCGGAAATGTATATGTTACTGGCTATAGTCGCAGCGAAGATACATACAATGATTATGCTACGGTCAAGTATGATACAGATGGTAACGAAATGTGGGTTGCAAGATATGATGGCCCTGGAAATCGTTATGATGAGCCTTCTGACATCGCTGTTGATAACACAGGCAATGTCTATGTTACAGGAAATAGTGAAGGCGTCGACGGAAATGATGATTACGCTACCATTAAGTACGATCCGAACGGTGTAGAGTTATGGGTTGCAAGATATGATGGCAATGGAGATGAACAAGATTTTGTCAAAGCTATCGCGGTCGATGACTTCGGTAATGTCTATGTCACTGGCCACAGCGACAGCCAAGGGAATGACATATATGATGGTCATAGCACAACAATAAAATACAACTCAGAAGGTGTTGAGTTATGGGTAGCAATGCATAATGACCCGGAGAACCTTTCCAGCGGCGCATCGGATATAGCGATAGATGACATGGGTAATATTTATGTTACCGGCGGACGTGAAAACAGTGAAAATAACACTGATTTTCTTACAATAAGATATGATCCGAACGGCACTGAGGACTGGGTGACTCAATGGAACGACCCGGACGATGGTGATGAGGGCGCCAAGAAAATAGCTCTCGACAATTTTGGCAATCTCTATGTTAGCGGACAAATCACCAGTAGCGGTATAGCCCCCGACTTTATGACGATCAAGTACGATTCTGAAAGTGGCCAGTTGATATGGGCTGCCAGACAAAATGGTCCCGAAGATCTTTATGATAGTGTTTCTGATATGGCTATCGATGAGTACGGTAATGTCTATGTTACTGGAATCTCAGATTACCTATATCAAGTTTACCCGAACGTATCGACTGCGAACTATATGACCGTGAAATACACACCTGACAACAATGTGCCGGCATGGATAGCTAAATACGAAGGACTGCCTGACGGTCTGGAAATAGCAGCCGCAATTGCCATTGATAACTCAAACAATGTCTATGTCACAGGAGATAGTTATGCATACACAACGATCAAGTATTCACAATGTCCCATCTCTGTGGATTTAGTTCTGGATCGTACATGGATGTATCAGAATCTGCCGGGGGGTCAGACCGGCTCTAATTTGACGGCAGACGTTTCGATCGTTGACGATCCCTCAAGCAATAGCAGCTACACTTACCAGTGGGAGATCATCTTGCCATCCGATGTGACCGTAGAACCTTCAACGGTAAGCGGTGCAGGTACTGGCGACCCGTACTGGACCTTCGCAGCCCCTAACTGTAATGAATCGGCTGGCATATCTGATTCAGGCCAGACCTTCACCGTTAAAGTCACCGTTATCGGCGATAACTTCGGCAATGTAGGCTCGGCCCAGATGGAATTCGCAATAGCCCTTCTCGGTGACGTCGACAACAATGGTATTGTAGACGTAGGCGATCGCAGCATCACAAATGCATTCTGGCGTAACGGCTCTGCGGGATCTTTCACGTTGCGTGATTGCGATGTCGATTGTAACGGTACAGTAGATGTGGGCGACCGCAGCATTACAAATGCGATATGGCGTGGTACGCTGGGCAGCAATTCGATAACGAACCCGTGCTCGTTGAGATAGTCTCGTTTGCAGTGAAAAGATGTCAACGGCATTTCTGTTGCCCTTGTTTCTGTAAGTACTTGTCATTGTGTAAGTTATGGCTCTAAGGTCGGCGTTTGCCTGAAGTGGGTGAAAAAAAATCAGTTAAAAGTAGTATTTTCTACAGTTTCTTCTTGACTTTTCGTTCACGATAAGATATACTACGCACTCTTATCTGGGGAGGTAAGTTGATGGAACTTGCGTTCTGTCGCATGATGAAATTCTTATGAGTCTACAGTGTTGTTATCTACCTGCAAGGGGTTGTTGTGCTTTGCTGGTGCTGTAGGGTTATTTTAATCGTTGTGTTGAAGCCAGATTATAGGTTTTAGCTTCAATGAACTTAAAAACTACGAGGGGGATCGTGATGTTAAAGAAAAAAATGATGAAGAGAAAAATACTATTTGTGACCTGTCTGATACTCGGGCCGATGATATGTTTGCCGGCAGAGGCAGTTATCATAACTCCTTCCATTGTCGAAATGCCTACACTTGCCGGCGATACGTTTAGTTTCGACCTGATAATCGACGATGCTATGGGGGTATCAGCACAGACATTGAAATCTACCATTTCTGTCAGTGGTGCTGGGCTTACCTTTGATGCAACCGCCAGCGAAGATGTAGCAATTGATCCAGATTATTGGATTGTCGGAAACTCAGCCGGTGCAGGTGCGATAGATAAAGGCAGCAACAATTATGAGTTCGGTGACGGTCCCGATAATGGTACTGCTGAAGCGTTAGTTGACGACGATATTATAGCACGATATGTCTTTACATGGGATGGAACAGTAGGGGACTACACCTTTGCTCTTGATTTCGATACGGCAAAGAGTTATGTTCGGACTGACACATGGGAAATCCAAGCTTTGGAATTTACACCGGGCCAGTACCAGGGAGATAGTGGCAGTTTTACCGTTACCATACCAGAGCCTGCCACGCTCACGCTAATGTGTTTAGGATTTGTAGTTTTGCGTAGAAAACGCAATATTTGCGGGTAATTGGCTGTTGGGCATTACGCCATAGCCATCTTGATTCTTACTATGATCTGCTGTTGTAATCACAATGTTTTAGAAACATCTTAGCCTTTCTGGTCTGGGCTTGCCAGATTCCTGCTTAATTCTTTGCCAGAGTTTCTCTATACGCAAGCGTATCAAACCTTGACAAATCCCTCGAAAACCTCATAATAGCCAATAAACCGTGTGAACTAAGGAAAAAAACCAGGGTCGCATGACAGAACCAGCCAGAAAAAGAAGAAAGAAGAGAAAACGCAACCTCGTCGTTGACTATCTGCAATACATCGCCCTGCGCATTGCATTGCTGATAATTTACCGGTCGAGCATCGAGACCAATCTCCGTTTTGCCCGCTGGCTCGGCAGGCAGTTATGGCAGCGCTATCACCGCGGCCGCGACCGCGCAATGGGCAACCTCCGGGCAAGTTTCCCCGAAAAGGATGAGCAATGGCACATTGAAACAGGCCGCCGATCGTTCGAGTCCCTGGCAATGCTCGCAATAGACCTGATGTTCACACCTCGCCTCGTGAAGTATGAAAACTGGGAAAAGTTCTCGCGCTACATAAATATTGAGCCCGTAAAGTGGATGATGCAAGCCGGTCAGGGCGTCATCTTCGCCGCAAGCCATTACGGCAACTTTGAGATAATGGGCCACATACTCGGACTCTTCGACTTCGACGTCTACACAGTCGCCCGTCCGCTCGACAACCGCTTCATCAGCAAATATCTATACAGCATCCGCGAAGATGCCGGACAAAAGATCGTCAACAAAAAAGGCGCATCAGAAAAGATCGCCGCCATCGCCGGATCATCCGCCTCCATATCTTTCATAGCCGACCAGGACGCCGGCAAGAAAGGAATCTTCGTCGATTTCTTCGGACGCAAGGCAAGCACATACAAGAGCATCGGCGTCATTGCGATACTATACAACATGCCCATCGCCGTCGTCACATCCAGAAGAATAGACGACCGATTCTTCTTCGAGATAGAGGCAGGCCGCCTCATCATGCCCGAAGAATGGCAGGACAAAGAAAAACCGCTCGAATGGATTACCCAGGAATACACAAAGGCAACCGAGAACCTCATCCGCAAGGACCCGTCCCAGTACTGGTGGCTCCACCGAAGATGGAAAACAAGGCCAAGATCCGAAAGGCTCGCAAACAATGCACCAAAATAAATCCACCTTGCTTGCTGCCCCTGATATGGTTTTGTGATTTGAAAAAAGGAAAGTGTTATGGAAATTAAAAACAAATTCAAGATTGCGGTATATACATTAATGAGCCTGTTTTTGGTCACAGGACCTTCGCTATATGCGGACAGCTATAGCTATCGGCAACTTGTTGAAAAAATGTACGACCTTGAAGCTTTATCTGTTCTGCCGGAAAAAACCGAGCAGGGATTGCAGTGGAGCAGCTATGACAGAAGAAGTTACTATGACACCCAGAGCGGCAAATACATCGCTTGGGATGCAAATGGTGACGGCGACCATTACATCCGAAAGGAAGACGGCAGGATCGTCATGGCCGAAATTGATGGGCCGGGCTGTATCTGGAGAATATGGGCAGCGACTGCGGGACGAGGCAAGGTGACGATCATTTTAGATGGCAAAAAAGCTATCGATATGCCTTTTGAGGATTATTTCTCCGGTAAAATCGCTCCATTTAACAGGGACCAGCTCGTACACATTGTGGCCAACGGCAAGAATAACTATACTCCCATCCCTTTCCAGAGGTCTTGTAAGATCCTCGCCGACAAAGACTATGGCAGATATTTCATATTTGGCTATTCCAGATTTGGCCAGGGTACAAAAGTCCCGACTTTCTCTATGGATTTGAGCAGTCAAGACAACAACGCCCTCGATAAAGCCAATGCGATCCTCAAAAATACAAAACAAAAGGATCATGCCGGCGAAAAGATCATCAAGACGACCGTTGTTTTAAAGCCCGGCCAGGTTGCCGATGTTTTTAATAGGACCGGCAAATACGCAATAACCCAATTGGTTTGCAAGCCAAAAAATTTACCCTCTGAGGTACAGGCTCAGCGTGACATGCTTCGCAGCGTTGAACTGTATATGTACTGGGATGGCGAGAGGAGAGCATCTGTCTGGTCACCGCTCGGCGATTTCTTCGGTACGGGCCCCGGTATCAATCAATACAGTTCGTATCCCATGGGCATCAGCAAAGAGAGGTTCTATTCAAACTGGTATATGCCGTTTTCCAGGAGCGGTAAAATTACACTAAAAAATCAAAGCAAAGATACTGTCGAATTTGATTTTGTAATAAAATATGCTCCTCTAAACGGTGATGCGGACAAATATTCGCGTTTCCACGCAAAGTGGCACAGAGATGTTTTCCCGCTGAAAGACGAAAGAGGGGCCATCGACTGGACACTCCTTAAAGTCAAGGGCACGGGCCGTTATGTCGGAACCCAACTTCAAATATGGAACCCTCGCGGCGGCTGGTGGGGCGAAGGTGACGAGAAGTTTTATATTGACGGCGAAAAATTCCCTTCGCTGTTTGGAACAGGTAGTGAAGACTATTTTGGATATGCATGGAGCAGCTATGAATTGTTCCAGCACCCATACCACAATCAGACCATCAGTGAGGGCGGTTCCGGCCACATCTCCGTGAACAGATGGCATATACAGGACAATATCCCGTTCCAGAAAAGTTTTGACGGCTACATCGAAAAGTACTTTTCTAACATGCGGCCAACACTATTTGCGGCGACAATATACTGGTATGCTGACATAAACAGCGTCGATCCACATGAACCGGTTGCTCTCAAGGACAGGCTGAACTATTACAAAGGTGTGATGTTCCCGCTTATGTGCAATGGTTTGATCGTAATTGAAGAGCCGCCGGGAATGGTCGTAGAGCAGGGCATGGGCGGCTTTCCACTTGGCAAATGGACCGAAGATAAGCAGCTCTGGTGGGAAGCGGCAAAACCAGACACAGTACTGAGGCTCGGCTTTAACGTACCTGAAGATGGCGCCTATGAGCTCTTTACGAAATTAACCAAAGCAGTCGATTACGGAATAGCACAACTCTATGTAAACGATGTGCCCGTCGGCGATGTTTTTGACGGCTATCAACCTGAAGGTGTCGGTATAACCGATGAGATCAAATTAGGCACGGTTGAAATTAGAAAAGGTTTGAATATTCTGAAAGTCAAAATGATCGGCAAACACCCAGAGGCTTATGGACGCTATATGTTTGGTATGGACTACCTGAAAGTAGTAAAAGCTAAGTGATTAGTTACTCGCGCTTGATTTTTATTAATCCCGGATAATAATCACAGAAAGACAAAATGGCCAGAATGGATATAATGCAGGAAGTAATAGAATTATGTCAGACACTCATCCGTATCCCCAGCGTAAATCCGGAGGACAGAAAAGGTTTTCAAAGTCCCTATGGCGAGTTTGAAATTGCGGAATTTATTTTCAACTGGTTCTCCAGCTTCGGTCTAAACCCACAACTCCAGCAGGTTGAAGAAAACAGGAACAATGTTTTCGTCCTCGCCCAAGGCCGGGACACCTCGAAAACGTTATTGCTCTCCAGCCACATGGATACAGTAGACGTTAAGGATATGACGGTCGAACCTTTCGCCGCAAATATTACCGATGGCAGGATATACGGCCGAGGCGCCTGTGACGATAAAGGCCCCTTATCTGCAATGATGATAGCCTTTCGTGATAGAGTCGCCCAGGGCAAGCTACCGTTTAATCTGGCTTTTTTAGCAACATGCGGCGAAGAATACAATATGACCGGAGCCAGACACTTTGTTGAAAATTTATCGATACCGATCGCCGGCGCTCTCTTTGGTGAGCCGACAAGTTTTAAAGCAGTTGTATCACATAAAGGAGTCGTGCGATTACAACTTCAAAGCCAAGGCCAAAGCGCTCACTGTTCACGACCGAAAACGGGCAGGAACGCTATTTATCCGATGGCGCGGGCGGTAACGGCGATAGAAGAATTTATTGAAAGCATGGACCAGTGGCCTCAGCATCCGCAGCTTGGCCGCGAAACAGTAGCAGTAACAATTATCAACGGTGGCCAGCAGATAAACGTAATACCCGACCGTTGCCAGGCACGCGTTGATTGGCGAATTCTACCTGGAACAAATGCCTTGGCATGTCGTGATAAATTAGAAAAATTTCTAAGATCAAAATCGTCAGAGGAAATATCCGTCGAGTTGCTCAGTCACTATGAGCCAATGCGAACGGACCACAACAGCCCTCTGGTCATAGCGATCCTGGATACTACAGACAGAGTGTCCAATATCCGGCAGACAAGTATTATGACCGGAGCCACAGATGCAAGTGCATTCATTTCGCTGGGTATTCCTACACCGATACTTGGCCCCGGCAACACTGAACATGCCCATACAAAGAATGAATACATTGACACTGCCGATCTGGAAAAAGGCCTGGTAGTTTACAATGCATACCTGGACGGAGATTGGGGATTGTAGTTATTATCAAGGAGCAAAGTGCTATGATTCGATTGAAGTACTCAATGTTGGCGGCTTGCAGTATATTCATCTGTTTCATCTCAGGCAACGAGATGGCCCGGGCCGGAGAGGCTGACGCTTTGACAAGTCAATTTCCGATGGGAGTGGATATTTCGATCTCTTCGGGTAAGACCTCCGGGCCGGTCGTGGTTGTCATCTCTGGTGGAAGAGCGGACCAGCAGTTCCCCTTGCGAGCGGTGCGGCAGTTGAATGCATGGCCGATAGCCAAGGGTAAATTGGTTTCGATCGCCATTGATCTGCCGCAAATACCCAAACCGATGTTGAACTACATCAGAGCCCAAAAACCGGACTGGATACTCGAACTCAGAGAAAACTTTTATCACCCCCGCAAAGGCCTCAAAACCCGTGGCGGTTTAGTGATACACAAAAATGAGGATACATTGTGCCATGTTTCGACGGCGATGGTCGCGGCTGTCAATAAAAGTTTTAAAGATAAGAATAACTATTTCCGCCATGCCGTACCAACTGTTGACGATGAGTCATTTGCCTTTGATGCCGCTAATGCGCTGGACAGTAAAAGCATGCTCATAATCAGCAGTGCCCGGAAAAACTCTACGCCGACACGGGAATATCGTTGTTCTGAAAGGATTAGACAACATCGGCTATTGGTATATAGTTTTCTGCAAAAACTCGGAATGGTTGAGCTCAATTCCAATGTAGATCGGATCATATCCCCGGATAAGCGGCAGGCAGCCGGCACATCAAAGAAATTGTATGTGGCTATCTACGATGGACAGGGCAGCGGGAGACCAATGTTATTTGTAACTGACTTGATGAATGAGATACCTTATGTAGAGGCACATCCATTGAATCCTGTTGAAATTAGAAATGGGGCACTGGATGTCTTCGATGTTATCCTGGTTCCGGGAGGTAACGCATCCATCCAATATGATGCCCTGGGCGGTACCGGACGAAAGGCTATACAGAAATTTGTAAAAAACGGTGGCGGATATGTAGGGATATGTGCCGGCGCTTTTCTGGCGGCATCGCGTCCCTATACATGGGGGCTCGACCTGGTCGATGCCGGAATTGTCGATCATGACCACTGGGCTCGCGGTATCGGGACGGTGAAGGTCGAACTGACTGAAAGTGGTCGCCGCATTTTTGGTGCATACGAGGGACAACTGGATTTACATTATGCCAATGGGCCGATATTTGCTCCCTCCGCCCAGAAAAATATTGACGATTATGAAGTGCTCGCCTGGTTTCGCACCGGCATAGGTAAAAACGGTGCCGATCCTAATGTTATGATCGATACTCCTGCGATAATCTCCGGACAACTCGGCGACGGACGGGTAATTGTAAGTAGCGGACATGCCGAATGGAGTACCGGATTAGAGGGTTTCCTGTTAAACTATGTAGAATGGGCAGGGGGTCGATCCAAATTAAGCAAACTGTTAAGGCGTTGACATTAATATTTGATAATTATTCGGATACAGACATGACAAGAAAATTGCTTTTAATCGGTTTTCTATTTGCTGGTTCATTGGTTTTTGGGAGAAAGGGTAAAATACATCGATATAAAAACCCTTTTTGACTGGCCGGTGAACAAGTAAGCGGTTGTGGATCAGTGTTTTTGCTGATAAAATGGAGTTGGTAATTGAGAAGTCGGAAAAAAGGAGACCGTGTTTATGGCAGATAAAGGCAGAGTCAAAGTCGGTATCATCGGTTCGCAATTTCAGGCGGAATGTCATGCCGAAGCATTTAAAGCTATAGAAAGTGAAGCCGAAGTGGTGGCTGTCGCTTCGCCTACGCCGGGTAACGCCGAAAAACTTGCAAAGAAATATAACATTCCCCGCGTTTTCACGGACTATAAAAAGATGTTAGCTGAAGATGACATTGAACTGGTGACCATTACGGCGCCTAACTTTCTCCATAAGCAGATGACCGTCAATATCGCTAACGCCGGTAAACACGTTCTGTGCGAAAAGCCTTTATGCGTAACGCTCGAAGAAGCGGATATAATGATCGATACCTGTAACAACAAAGGCGTAATGCTTCTATATGCAGAAGAGCTTTTCTTTACACCGAAATATGTCAAAGCCAAACAAATGGCCGATGAGGGTGCCTTTGGCAAAGTATATATGGTCAAGCAGTGCGAAAAACATTTCGGCCCGCACTCACCCTGGTTCTGGGATATAGAAAAATCCGGCGGGGGAGCTTTTATGGACCTTGGCTGTCACGGCATCGCATTTTGCTACTGGTTCCTTGGCCGAACCGCCGTAAAGAATGTCTATTGCCAGATGGCCACGCATGTCCATGGCGATAAGACCAAATGCGAAGATGATTCGATCTGCATTATCGAGTTTGAGAGCGGCGCTATCGGTATGATAGAGAATAGCTGGGCACGCCGAGGCGGAATGGAGGACCGCATCGAGATCTATGGCGAAGGCGGCGTTACGTACGCCGACCTGCATATGGGCAACGCCCTGCCAACCTATAGCGAATACGGCTATGGCTATGCCGTCGAAAAAGCACCCACCACCAAAGGCTGGACATATCCCGTCTTTGAGGAATTATGGAACTACGGCTTTCCACAGGAAATGCTCCACTTTGTCCGCTGCGTTCGTGGCAAAGAGCAGCCCCGGGTAACCGGCGAAGACGGACGAGTCGTCCAGCAGGTTCTCTACGCCGGCTACCAGTCCGCCGGTATAGGTGCAAAGGTCGACCTGCCCTTCCAAGCCGAAGGTGTGAAATTGCCCATTAACCTTTGGCTAAATGCGAAAAAATAATCGGGGCACTTATCAGAACCAGAGCGATTTTCAGGAGAGACTAAATACCAAAGGATGACAAATATGATGAATAAATTATTTTTAATCGGTTTTTTATTTATTGGTTCATTGGTTTTTGCACAAGGGCCTGAAACTACAACTGACTACATCAAAATATATGACCCGAGCATCGGCGAGTCACAGCAATGGTACATCAACGACCACTGCTTCATCTACGGCCATGACGGCAAGTGGCATTTGTACGGTATCACGCATCCCGAGCCGATGAACCCGGGCGATGAAGATGAATTTGCTCATGCCACCTGCAAAACACTTCATGGCCTCTGGAAAAAAGAGCCTTATGCACTGGTGGTCCGGCCCGACCTGAAAGAGACATATCTCTGGGCTCCGCATGTCATCAAGCATAAAGACACATACTACATGTACTACTGCGCAGGCGGATGGCCGAACGACCAACATCAGATATCGGTCGCCACTTCAAAAGATCTTTACAACTGGAAACGATACTCGAAGAACCCTGTCATTGTTGATGGTTACGATGCCAGGGACGCTTACGTCTTGAAAGATGGCGATCGCTGGATATTGTATTACACCGCAACGAGTACCCCCAAAGGCGGGAACCACATCGTAGCCGCTGTTACCAGCACAAACCTTCTTGACTGGTCAAAACCTGTCATTGTCTATAAGGACATATTGACCGGCACATGGGGCGGCCCTACGGAATCACCTAACGTTGTAAGGCGAGGCGATTATTACTATCTGTTTATCGGCCCGCGCGATCACGACTACCGTCACACTTGCGTCTACAAAAGCAAGGATCCTCTGAAATGGACCGACAAAGATCATGTCGCCAGGATCAACTCGCATGCTGCGGAGGTAGTAAGAGATTTTAACGGCGATTGGTATGTTAGCCACTGCGGCTGGGGTCAGGGCGGGGTATATCTTGCCCGACTTAACTGGAATGACGGGTTGGACACAAAACCCACATCACATGATCGACCCATGAAAATTATTCCTGAAAAGGTCGCAGCGACCACTTATCGGATTCCGATGAAAGAGTATAGAAGTAAAATGTTAGCCGGCTGGGTCGGTCAGATGGTCGGAGTTACATGGGGTTTTCCGGTTGAGTTTAAATATCTGGGTAAGATAGTTCCGGAGCGCAATGTCCCCGAGTGGAAATCGGAGATGATCAACGGCGCTTTCACTCAGGACGACCTCTATGTTGAGATGACTTTTTTGCATTCGATGCAGAAATACGGTCTCAATGTAACTGCCCGACAAGCCGGGTTTGATTTCGCTGAGTCTAAGTATCCGCTCTGGCATGCCAATAAAGCTGCGCGCGACAACTTGCGCAAAGGCATCGCTCCACCCGATTCGGGCCATCCCGAATTTAATGTCCATGCCGATGATATCGATTTTCAGATCGAAGCTGATTTTGCCGGACTGCTCTCGCCTGCGATGCCGGCCCGTGCGATTGAAATTGCCAATAAATTTGCCTCGATAATGAACTATGGCGACGGAAAGTACGGCGGTTTATTCGTTGCCGCAATGTACAGTTATGCGTATGTGGAAGATCGCATCGAAACAGTTATAGATAAGGCGTTGACGACTGTTCCCAAACAAAGCCAGTACTACCAGGCAATAAGCGATACGATAAAATGGCACAAGCAGTACCCGGACAACTGGGAAAAAACATGGGGTCTGATCAATGCCAAATACCAGAAGAGCCCTGATTACCGAAAGACATCCTGCGATAAGGGCGATTTCAATATTGATGCTAAGATTAACGGTGCTTATATCGTCATAGGCCTGCTCTACGGAAAAGGTAATATTGAAGAAACAATTAAAATATCGATGAGATGCGGTCAGGACGCCGACTGCAATCCATCTAATGCTGCCGGGATACTGTTTACAATGCTTGGTGCCGAACGAATACCACATAAATACAGACAATACGATGAAAACACAAATTTCCAGTATACCAAATTTGATATGGTTTCGCTCGTTGATGTTTGCGAGGTTCTGGCAAGACGTAATGTATTGATAGCCGGCGGCAAGATCGAAGTTGACATCTTTGGCAATGAGATATTAATTATCAATAGCCAATCCGCCAAAGCGGTCCCCTTTGAAAACACGGCCGATCCCGCCCCTGTCGTTAAGGCAACCTATACCGATCTGGAACTTAAGCAAATGAAAAAATGATATTGACAGTTGGCTCGCCTGACTTTAATTGGTAATATGCGTTTTGTATTGGCACGGTCTTTGTGCTATGATAATTAAGTAAAATGTTTCCGTAAGACACTTGCGATGAAAGATGTCCTAAAGCAAAAAATAAATGTAGGTTTCAGGGACAAAAAAGTCCTCCTTACAACCCTACGCAGCCCTTTTCTTGACAGCCAGTACGTTTTCCCTTACCTCGGAATTCTTTATTTGTTAGCTGTTGCCGAAAAGATCGGAATGCGAATAAAATATCTAAAACCTGAAACTGCAAACCTTTCTGAGCGGGACTTTCGCGATCATGATCTGTTTTTCACAGAATCAATTGAATTGGAGAACCTAAAACAATACAAGAACTTCGACCTTTTGGGCATTTCGTGTATGACGCCTCAGGGCGACCAAGCCTATCAATTGAGACGTCAGTTTAAAAAACTATCGCCTGAAACTATCATGATGATCGGCGGCCCCCACGCAAAGCATTATCTGGAGGGGTGTCTGGAAGAAAAGTTTGACATAATTATAACGGGCGATGGCGAACGCGTTTTTGAAGAACTGTTGGCAGGTGATATTTCCAAATTACAGAACAGACTCTCTGAGAAGTCTTCGGCCAATACGCTTGTCTTTAATGACTCCCTGACAGAAAAAGAGATGAATGAATACCCCGTACCCCTCAGGCACAAAGAGTATCTCCAGCAGTACAGTTATCTGCTTGACAATAAAAACGCAACAACTTTGGTCAACTCCAGGGGATGTCCCATGGGGTGCAGTTTTTGTGAGGATCGAAGAACGAAAGGACGATGGTATACACCCGAACATTTCCGCAAAGAGGTCGAAAACATTATCGAACTTGGCTACAAAGCCATCATGATCTTCGACGATCTTTTTGCCATCTCCTTGAAAAGGCTAAAGCCATACGCGGAAATATTACATGAATTTCATCAAAAAACCGGCCTTGTGTTCAGATGTTTTGGCCATGCAAAAATAATGTCGCAGCAGCCGGAAATCGCCACCTGCCTGGCGGGCTCAGGTTGTGTTGAAATTGGATTTGGCGCAGAGAGCGCATCCCAGGAAATCATCGACAATGCGTCCAAAGGGATCAAGGTCGAAGAAATGCGTATTCTTATCGAGAGGTCAATAGCGGCAGGCCTGGCCGTCAAGGCGTTTTTTATGGTAGGCCTTCCCGGTGAAACTCAACGGACCTTCGCCGAAAGTTATGACTTTGTAAAAGCGTACCGGGAAAAATACCCTGATAAGTTCGATTTTGATATGGCCATCTTTTTCCCTTATAGAGGAACGGTGATAGGTGACGTAGCCAGACTTGCCGCCGGCCAAACCATGACCGTTGACAAGATCCGCGTGGACCGAACATATTTCAATATCCGTCCATCCAGAGACGTCTCATGGCAGGAAATTGACAGGGGACTGCTCGGCGCATATAAGAAAAAAAGTGGAGCCTCCGATGCGGTCATGGAAACTTACGATTGGAAAAAGGAACAGATACTCTTGTCCGCCGAACAGATTCGCACCTTGCAGCAGAAGGCACTCTGTCTTTCCGGTCGATATTCGGATAAAGACGGACGCAGACACGCTCCCGTTGTCGAGGGGAACATTGGATCCACTTTTTCGTTAAAAAGATGAATCATGCGCAGCTTCTAAGCAAATAAAAATGATATTTTGTGAGCAATAAAGTTTTGACGAAGAAAATTATAACCATTATCATTCTGACAATCTGCACTTTGACTGTCTCGTCTTGTATACCCGCCGATACATCTGCCATTGCCAAACTTCCGTTGCCAAAAACGCCCGAACTGCTTAAAACCGACTCTGTTAGCGCAATTGATTTTCAACCCGGTGAAGATTCTAAGAGCTATCGGATCGAAAGAGCGGAAAACCCCGCCAGCGAGAAATGGATAACCATAGCCGATGATCTTTTCATAAAGGGTTTTAGCTGGGGCTGGACCGGCTGGCGGGGCCAGTATCTTGGACCCGGGCCCGCAGCGTCAATGCAAAAAATGGCGGAAACCGGTGCCGAATGGGCGACCATCTCGTTTGCCGCGGAGATGATCAGGTTTAATGAGCCAACACTTCTGTACTCAAATAATAATGAACGTATGATCACGGACGATGAGCTTCGTCGGTCCCTGATGCTTGCACGGAAGAACGGCCTCAAGATTGTCTTAAAGCCTGTAGTTAATGTGCGAGATAATACATGGCGGGCATGGATCAAGTTTAATGTTGATGGCGGCGAGGTGGCCAACCCGGACAAAGAAATAGACAGAAGAGATATGGTCCGGTGGGATCAGTGGTGGAAAAACTTCAGGGAGTTCCTGCTGTACTATGCTGAGATCGCCGAAGAAACCGGTTGTGAGATACTCTGTCTTGGCTGCGAAATGCTTTCAACGGAAGATTTTGTTGATGAGTGGCGAAGCTTAATTGAAGAAGTTCGTGACAGGTATTCAGGACTGATCACTTACAACACTAACCATGGCAACCACAATGGTGTCAAGTGGTGGGATGCCGTTGATCTCATTAGCATGAGTGCCTACTATCCTGTTGGTTCTGCCGACAAAGCCAAAAAATCCGACACTTCGCTCGAGGCAATGCTCAGACGCTGGCGGCCCATTAAGGAAGAACTTGCTCAACTGGCACATAAGTATGATCGCAAGGTCCTCTTTATTGAAGTAGGAGTTTGCAGCGCAAAGGGTTTTTCCGCCGCTCCATGGACCAGTTACATGCCAAATGCGGAATATGACGGCGATGAGCAAGCCATGTTTTATGAGGCAATTTATCAAACATTCTGGGATGAGCAGTGGTGGGCAGGCGTTACATGGTGGGAATGGAGACCGAATCTTTATCCTAAGCAAAAAGCAGTAGGACATCTCGGCTTCTGTCCGTATGGAAAGCCCGCTGAGGAATTGACGAGGCGGTGGTACAAAAAGAAACGTTGAGCACTATCGCTTAGCCGTTGTCATCGTCCTGCGAATCTGTTATACTACCCAAAGTTTGAAAACGAAACGCTTTGAAATTACCATAAAGGATATAATATGAAGATAGCCTTACTAATGATGATGACTCTGACGCTTTTCCTGATGGCCTCTTGCCAGCCGGACAAAAAACTCGCCCAAGATCAGCCGTCCCCCCAACAACACCCTGCATCGCAAAAACCCCCTGTCTCATCGCATCAGCCCAAAACCGCGATTCCCAATTCACACACCGTCGTCACCCAGCAGGTCATACAGGGCAATTCTTACACATATCTAAATGTCGAAGAGAACAACGAAACCTTCTGGATCGCCGTCAGAAAAACAGAAATGACGCCCGGAGAGATTTTTTCCTTTACCGACAGCCTCAAGATGCCCAACTTCACAAGCAAGGAATTACAGAGAACATTTGATGTCATATATTTCGTCGGCGCCATCGACAAAGACGGCTCACCGCCCGCCGCCCATCCTTCAATAGATTCTAACCGGAAGATACCCATTGGCCACCTTGCAATAGACCCTCACCATGAAAAACCATCCGTCCATCCATCTGGCCTTCCCGGTAGCATTTTGGTTAAACCCGCCCCCGACGGCATATCGATCGGTGAGCTGTTTGCAAGCAAAGCTTCATACTCCGGCAAAACCATACGCATCAGGGGCAACGTCACAAAAGTGAATCTCTCCATCATGGACAAAAACTGGATACACTTGCAGGATGGCACCGGCGGCTCCGGCACCAATGACTTGCTCGTAACCACGGATGCAGAAGCTACCGTCGGAGATACCATCACTTTCGAAGGAACAATAGTTTTAGACAGGGACTTCGGCGCAGGATACAAATACGAACTCTTAATGGAAAAAGCGAAACTAATAAACTAACACACCCCTTAAACGCGGCTCCGCCTGCAAATGTTGAATTCCGCCGCCTAACAAAAAACTGCTTCCAGCTTCTTCATTTCCGCCTCATCGTTTTCTTCCCACTCGATCAGCTTCTCGAAAATATCCTTGACCTCGTGATGAACCGATTTCAGGACTATCTGCCGGTAGATATTCGCAATACACTCATCGAATTTTCGCACCGTCTCAAGCACCTCAACTGCCGTAGCATCCTGTGACAACTCAATTTCCTCAAAGCAATACTCACCCGGCATATGCGGCTCATATTTCATAACTATATTGCATATATGCTTCTGTTCATCTTCCGGCAGTCTACCGAACGCCTCTTTTGTACGCACTCTGTGCCGGCTGACATACTCGCTCAGCAGCCGCACCGCCTCAACATCACTCTCCCGCGAAATATCATCATAGAACTGAGCCACCCTCACCTCAAACCCGTCAACCTTATCAAGTATCTGCTGGATCGTTACCGTAACCATAATACGCCCCCTTTCAAACCGAACGACACGCTGCCCCCAAAAAACTCAAACCACACTAACCCGCACATATTCATTATACGTATCTGACAGGATAGGGTACGACAATAATCCATCCAGCCAAAAAAACTTCCCATTTGCACTAAAACGCAATTACCACGCAATATCGCGATCAGATGCTGGATCTTATAATATTATTGACATTGTACGGAGAAAACATATTATGTAGCAGGGCAAATGGAAAATCTCGGGCAATATATTTTCTTGAAAGAGGTTGTTATGATCTATCCTGTTTGTAAGAAAGAGCGGTTGATCGGTTTGATTTTGTTATTTCTGATTTCCGGCTGTACCGCTCGCAACAAATCGCAGTTTGCGCCTCCCCCCGCCATAGAGCGACAGGTTTTTATAAGCGGCACCGGTGGATATGACACATATCGGATCCCGGCGATGGTTGTAACGAATAAAGGCACCATCCTCGCTTTTTGCGAAGGCCGAAAAAACAGCAGCTCAGATTCCGGCGACATTGACATGTTATTACGACGTTCAACCGATAACGGTAACACCTGGCACAAGCCCCAGACCATCCGCAACGACGCCGGCAATGTTTGCGGTAATCCCTGCCCCGTCGTCGATCGCCAAACAGGCACCATTTGGCTGCTGATGACCTGGAACTTAGGCAGCGACCACGAAGGACGTATCATCAACGGAACAAGCAAAGATACCCGGCGGGTTTTCGTAACATCTTCCACCGATGACGGCCGCTCATGGCAAGATCTAAAAGAGATAACACACAATGTAAAGAAACCAAACTGGACATGGTACGCAACCGGCCCCGGCAGCGGAATACAGCTAAAAAAAGGCAAACACAAAGGAAGACTCATCATCCCCTGCGACCACATCGAAGCCGTCTCGAAAAAATACTTCTCGCACATCATATATTCCGACGACCACGGACGCTCATGGAAATTAGGCGGCTCCACGCCAACGGATTTAGTGAACGAATGCCAAGCCGTCGAACTCGCCAACGGCGATTTAATGTTGAACATGAGAAACTACGACAGAAGCAAAAAAAACCGCGCAGTTTCGATCAGTCATGACGCGGGTCTCACATGGTCAGAGGTATATCACGACCCCGCCCTCATCGACCCGATATGCCAGGCAAGCATGATCAAATACAACTCACCTGAAAAGGACCGCAAAAGTTACATTCTCTTCTCCAACCCTGCAAGCATGTACCATCGCATCAACATGACGGTCAAAGCAAGCTCTGACGAAGGTAGAACATGGCCCATCGCAAAACAGCTTCATGCAGGCCCCGCCGCATATTCGTCACTCGCCGCCCTGAAAAACGGCCATCTCGCATGTCTATACGAAGCCGGCCAAAAAAACCCCTACGAAACTATCGTCTTTAAAAGCTTTTCATTGGATGAATGATCATCTTATACGGATTCTGAAAATTTCGCGTACTTTCTTTCGTGGAGAAAGCTTTTTTAAACAACTTATAGCAATCCGTATTATCACAGCCAATCACAGAAGGAAAGTATTATATTCTTCAGGGAGTAAAGTCGAGAGTAACTTTTGTCTGAGTTCGAATATCTACTACCTGTGTTTTAGCTACTTGAATGCTTGCAAACGTTAAAAAAATGGCAACCAAAAGAGATATAATGCCGTATCGCGCATATCTGGATGAGTGTATTTTTATCTTCAATAAATGCACTATAGTGTTACATATCCACGACCAATGGAGCCATACATGGATAACAACAAGTACGACCATAGCTATTGCTAAATAGAAATGCACGGTTCCATACTCATGCCTGTTTAAACCCCATAACTCAAGACCACGACCGCGACCCTGACCTGGCGGAAGTACATAGCGAACAAGCAGTCCTGTCCAGATCTTTGCAAACAACACTACGAAAGTGAACAGATCGATCCAAAAATTAAGCGTATTTCGTTTCATTATTTCCCCTTTAAACACAACACAAAGTTTAGAATAATTACATGAAGCACCCTAAGTAGGAATTACAACGAAGAATTTACTGCCCTTGCCTTCTTCCGATTCCAGCCAGATGCGGCCCTTATGGCGTTCGACGATCTGCTTGACCGTTGTCAGTCCGAGGCCCTCGCCTGATACCGAGCTCGTAGGGTCGACGCGGTGGAATATCTCAAAGACTTTCGGCTTGTGGTGATCCGGTATGCCAACGCCGTTATCTTCAACGCAGTACTGCGACATATTGCCTTCAACCTTTCCCCATATCCGGATGCGCCCGGCTCGCTCAGGGTCGAGATACTTAATGGCATTGCCGATAAGGTTGCTGAATATCTGGTTGATCTGCACTTCGTCGCCGTGGCAATCGGGCAGGGTTTCCAGTTCGATAGCAGCGCCGGCTTCACGAGCCGAAAACTTCATCACGTCTACCACCTGTTGGGCGATGTCATTTATATCGAGTCGCTGGATATCAAGCTTGACAGTGCCGATCTTTGCCAGATGACTTAAACCTTTCAGAAGTGATTCCATTTTCATGGTACCTTTGTGTATGAAGCTAAGTGACTCGGGGATCTGCTCACCGGCAAGTGTTTCGATTAGCTTTTTTGTTTCTTCATCGGCTGTTACATGCTCTAACATCTCAGTTAAATGTTCGCAGTCAGATGCGAGTTCTCCGCTATAGCCGTCAATGTTGGCAAGCGGCGTTCGCAGATCATGCGATACCGCCCTCAGCAAGGTCTCCATCTCCTTGGTTTTAGCTTGCAGCGCCTCTTCCGCCCGCTCACGCTCCTTGATGTGCAATATCAACGGGCGAAACAAAAAAATGTATAGTATTGGAAAAATAAACACGATCAACAAGAAAGCGTCGATAAAAGCCTCAACCACTGTTGAGAAAGGCGGCAAAGCAAAGATAAGAAACATCACAATTAATTCGGCAACAAATACCGACAGCGCTATGATTATCAGAATGCGAAAAGCGGTAGAGTACCTCTTCAAGGGAGCCGTCAACGATTGTTCGCCAGAATCAACTGTGGTAACCTGGTCTGCAATAAATTTTAATTTCGTTCTATTTTCTTTTTTCATTTTTTGGTCATTTATTTCCGTACAGCAATTATTCCCATCTTCTCAATTAACTAATCGAAAAATCCTCACGCTTTTGGCAGTGTAAAAAAGAATTTGCTACCCTTGCCCTCTTCCGATTCCAGCCAGATATAGCCTTTATGGCGTTCGACGATCTGTTTGGTTGTTGTCAGCCCGAGCCCGTCACCCGATGCGGGGCTCTCAGGGTCGACGCGGTGAAATATCTCAAAGACTTTCGACTTATGGTGATCCGGTATGCCAACGCCGTTATCTTCGACGCAGTACTGCGACATATTGCCTTCAATCTTTCCCCATATCCGGATGCGCCCGGCTCGCTCAGGGTCGAGATACTTAACGGCATTGCCGATAAGGTTGCTGAATACCTGGTTGATCTGTACTTCGTCACCGTGGCAATCGGGCAGGGTTTCCAGTTCGATAGTAGCGTTAGCTTTTCGGGCCGAAAACTTCATCACGTCTACCACCTGTTGGGCGATGTCATTTATATCGAGCCGTTGGATATCAAGCTTGACAGTGCCGATCTTTGCCAGATGACTCAAACCTTTCAGGAGACCATCCATTTTCTGGGTACCTTTGCGGATGAAGCTAAGCGACTCGGGGATCTGCTCACCGGCAAGTGTTTCGATCTGCTTCTTTGTTTTTGCATCGGCTTTTACGTCCTGTAGCATCTCAGCTAAATCTTCGCAGTCGCGTGCCAGTTCCCCGCTAAAGCCTTCGATATTCACCAGCGGCGTTCGCAGATCATGCGATACCGCCCTCAGCAGAGTCTCCATCTCCTTGGTTTTAGCATGCAGTGCCTCCTCGGCCCGCTTGCGCTCGGTGATGTCAACTATTACTCCGTCCAGATACTGAATTTCACCTTGTTCATTGAATATGCCTTGTCCCTTTTCGTATACCCAGCGGAAGCCGCCAGCAGCGGTAGCAATACGGTACTCAACGGTAAATGGCTCTTTTCTGGCGATGCCTTTCAGGGTAATGCGGTCGGATATTTTTCGGTCTTCGGGATTAATTATTGATCCATAAGAACGAACGGAATTTTGCAGGAAGTCCGTTGCCGGATATCCGCTGAGCTTTTCTATCTCATCACTGATAAATTCCATGGTCCAGTGCTCATCACATCGGCAGCGGTAACTTACACCGGGAATATTATCCACAAGGGACCGGTACCTGTCTTCGCTCTCCCGCAGCGCATCCTCGGTCCGCTTGCGTTTGGTGATGTCCCGGAATATATCTAACTTCGAAACAGTTCCGTCAGGATTATTTACCGGCGTATCGATCAGATCATAGATCTTTCCGGTTTTTTCAGATCGCCATTCCCAGTGCACGGATTTACCGGCAAAGACATCGGCGATTTTACACCACGGGCAGGCATCATTGCGGTCATCAAAGTAGTCATAGCATTTACGTCCCTCTACCGCTCCAAACTCTTTCAAAAGTGCAGGATTGATGTACTGGATATTATAGTCCTTATCAACAATATAGACACCATCTTCAATAGAATCGAATATATTTGTAAGATTATCTCTTTCTCGTTGCAAGACCATCTCCGCCCGCTTGCGTTCGGTGATCATACTATTGAAAGAGTTAGTCAAATCATCTACTTCGGTACCATGACCAACTGGAAGAAGTTTGCTGTATACACCTTTTTTACCAAACGCCTTCATAGAGTCGGTAAGTTCGGTGAGTGGATGGGTAATACGATGACTCAGGACTATACCGATCAAAATACCAAACGCAGTAATAATGAGAGTAACTCCGAGAATTTGGTTACGCAAAGAGTTTGCATATGTAAATGTATATCCTTCATTCATAACGACATGAATATCTGCTTTCATACCGTCGATAATGGGATATGTCAGGTCAAGCAGAAATGCTGTCCTGGTCTTATATCGTCTTATGAGAGGTTTGTCGGCAGAAACCCGGTCGTACGGATCCCCAAGCAGTGCCCGTGGAAAATCACCCTCAAACGAATGAGCAAAAATATTCCGATCAAAATCTGTAACATAAATAAATTCTATATCATCGCTACGGTGAACCATATCCATCAGTGCTTCACGTGTAGGAATAATTTCTTTTGCAATGACATTATGTACTATGTGATCACACATTACCTGGGCTATGGTCAAGGTCTGCTGCTCCAGCTTTTTCCGCATATTTATTTTCATGATCCGACTGGCAAACATTGCAGAGAACCCGCCGATCCCGACCGAAACACATGTAATGAGCATAATTATTTTCAGATTTAATCTCAAGAGTTATTCTCCGGCCAATTCGATCAGACCCAATTTCACAGCCCATATACGAAGTTCGTCATAATCTCCGTCTTTTGCTTCCTTGAAACCATTGGGCATCTCTGTCTTATCCCAGTTGTAGAGTCCTTCGGCATGTTTGCCTGTTGGATCAAAATCGAGCAATGCTTTCTTCACTTTTACTATTATTTCAGGCGGGACATCCTTATTTGCCGCAATACCACTGGAAGGATAGTATTTCGACGTATAGAAAATCCGGATAATACCGGCGGCGGCAAGTTCCCGGCCTAAGCCATCCTGCATGCCGCCGGCATCGAACTTTCCTGACGATACGGCATTGGCGCAATTTTGATGTGATCCTGTCCATTCATATTTTGCCAGGTCATTAAGAGTCATTCCATGCTGAGCCAGAACTATACGCGGAATAAGATGACCCTGTGTTGATGTCCGGCTGCCAAAGGCAAACTTTTTTCCTTTAATATCCTCGATCTTATGGATATTGCTGTCCGGTTCAGTAACCAGAACAGACTGGTACTCCGCTTTGTTTTGTTTGTTCAGACCACGCACAAGAGCAATAACTCGGTACTTGTTGTGAGCAGCAATATATGTATCAGCACCTATAGCAGCGATCTGTATTATGCCCGTGCCAAGATCGTCTGCAATACGAGCATTCTCCGGTGTAAAGCGAAGTCTGAACTTATAACCCGTGGCTTCTTCGAGGTATTTAAGGAATGGCAGATATTGCAGCATATCGTATTTGATGCTGCGACGCAGGTCAAAACCAAAAACAATAGCATCTGTCTCTTCCGGCACACTTATCTTGCGCAATTCTTCAGGACTGACCGTTTCCTCAAGATCGATCTCCTTATATTCAGATTTTTGCCCACTCTGATGGAATAATTGGTAACCGAGAAAAACAACTGCAATGACAATTACTGCAGCTATAATGCTTGTCGCTTTCATTTATTTTCTCCTGAATATAATGTGTTAATATCTCACAATTCATCCAGTATCGATTCCTGCAATAACCCATGAGAGATATGTAATGCAATTAGCGAAACAGCCAATATAGGGATTATCGCAGTCAGAAAGAATATCAGAACGGATTTGTTCCTTAGTTTCATCTTGCAAACCCAAAAACCACCGCGATTGCTTAAAACCTAAAACTTTATACCAGAATCGCTCGCATAGCAAGAAAAAACTCAGGAAACACAGAAAACTTCCCGACAAGGGTAATTGGTGGCCAGGTTTGTCACGCTTTGGGAATTGCAACGAAGAATTTACTACCTTTGCCCTCTTCCGATTCCAGCCAGATACGTCCGTTATGGCGTTCAACGATCTGCTTGGTTGTTGTCAGTCCGAGGCCCTCGCCTGATGCCGAGCCCGTAGGGTCAACGCGGTGGAATATCTCAAAGACTTTCGACTTGTGGTAATCCGGTATGCCTACTCCGTTATCTTCGATGCAGTACTGCGACATATCGCCTTCAATCTTTCCCCATATCCGGATCCGCCCGGCACGCTCAGGGTCGAGGTACTTAACGGCATTGCCGATAAGGTTACTGAATATCTGGTTGATCTGTACTTCGTCGCCGAGGCAATCGCCCAGCGTCTCCAGTTCGATAGTAGCATTAGCCTTTTTAGCAGAAAACTTCATCGTATCTACGACCTGTTGAGCGATGTCATTTATGTTGAGAGGCTGGATATCAAGCTTGGCAGTGCCGACCTTTGCCAGATGACTCAAACCTTTCAGGAGGGCATCCATTTTTTTGGCGCCTTTGCGTATGAAGCTAAGCGAGTCGGGGATGTGCTTGCCGGCAAGTGTTTCGAGCTGCTTTTTTGTTTCTTTATCGGCTTTTACATGCCCTAACATCTCAACTAAATCTTCGCAGTCGGCTG
>SDBV01002905.1_pt1 | contig 25552 bp, 17 predicted proteins | sample 2277081 | NCBI WGS metagenome assembly SDBV01 (sample SAMN10402039, study PRJNA504765) | marine sediment metagenome | isolation source: marine sediment core GS10_PC15, 223 cmbsf | place: Arctic Ocean: Southern Knipovich Ridge | collected 2010 | reverse complement strand
CGATGTACTGGACACTCGCACTAATCCCCGACCGTTCTTCGATCCGGCGGCGATTGATACGGTGCACGACTTCAACCGCGACCGGCGGGTCAACGCGATCGACGTGCTGATTGCGCGGAACAACCAAACGTGGTCGGGGACGGAGTTGGAGTTGATCGATTTGGTGGCCCAGGCGGCGGTGGTTCAGTCCGAAGCGAAAAACGTCGGGCAAGCCCGACCGCTAAACGACGCGCTGCTAAACGACGCGATTGGAAGGGCGGCAATCGATTGGCTTTTCGAGTACGAGGCCGACGCCGCGAGCACGAAACTTGCCACGAAAGACGACTTTCTGAGCGACGCTCTGGACAAACTCTGGGGCGATGATCGGGCGGACTAGCTTGCACACTGTCGTAGCTACGTTCGGCAGAACGTGGTCGTAACCCTCGGGCACGCCCCACGTTCTGGCGAACGTAGCTACGAACCCATGAATAATCCGGGCTAGTCATTTTGGTTCAAAAGCGTCTGTTTTTCACTATTGCGGCGGAGCGTCTTCTCGGCGAGAATGTGGGCGGCAAATTGCAAGGAAGGATCCATGCGGGAACAGCCGCCGCCGAAGTTGGTGGACCTATTAGAACGCATCGAGTTGGCCACGGCCTCACAGGTCGGCCAAATGGCGCCGCGCGTGCGCCGGCTCGCTCGGGATCTGCCGCATTTCGAGTCGGTCTGGGTCGACGCCCTGTGCCAGGCTCACTTCCTGACGCCGTTTCAGGCCAAGGCGATCAACGCCCGCGAAGGCGAACGGTTGCGAGTCGGGCCCTACCTACTCTGCCACTCGGTACCTTGGCCCGATTATGCGGATTGCTACCTGGCACGACATGCCGACACTGGTGATCTGGTGCGGCTGACGGTGCTGGAAGGCGTCGGCGACCAGGCCGAGAGAATCTGCCGGGAACTCGAGTCGCTTACGGCGCAATCCGCCAAGTTGCACTCGGAGCATTTCAGACCGATCCGCGAGTGGGGATCCGGGGGCGATCAGATTTGGGCCGCGTCGGACTGGGTGGAAGGCATCTCGGCCGCCGAGTGGATGGTTCAAGGCGGCCGATTCCCGACGCACGCCGTGCCGCGCATCGCGCGAGCCATGCTGGCCGGGCTGGTGCAGTTGGAGAAGGCCGGCCTGTGTCACGGGGATCTCAGCGCGGCCGGGCTGATGCTGACCGAATCCGGTGGCGTGGTCTTGTTGCAGCCCGGTCTGCGAGGGATCGTTCGGCCCGAAGAAGGCTACGCCCATGCCGAACTTCGACCCGAGGCTTACGACACGCTGGCCGTCGAGCGGATCGTCAAGGGCACGCCGCCTACCATTGCCAGCGATATTTACGCGTGCGGGTGCGTCTGGTGGCACCTGCTGTGCGGCCGCCCGCCGCTGGCCGGGGGCGACAGTCTGGCCAAGCTTCGCGCGGCCCAGTCGGCCAAGGTGGTCGACGTTCGGCGGTTGGCTCCCGAGGTTGATCCTTCGCTGGCCTCGGCCATTTCGGCCTGTCTGAAACCGGATCCCACGCAACGTCCCGAGTCGATGGCCCAATTGGCCGACATGTTAGGGCCGGCGACCCGATCCGGCCAACAGGTGTTGGTACGGACTGCGCGTCGGCGAATCCGACGAAGCGTATCCCCCCGCCCGGCCCGATTCACGCGGAGGAAAACCGTCTGGACGGCAGCGGTGGCCGGTTGTGTGGCAATTCTGCTGGGAACCACTTGGCTGTTGCAGAATGCACGTGAATCAAGTGAGCACACGTCGTTGTCGAAAAGCCCACCGACCCCCTCGGCGGGATCCCCCGGACGCAGTCCGGGGGCTTTGACCCGGGGACTTCCATCTCCTGCAATTCCGGAACACCCTCAAATGATTGAGCCGCCCGAAACCGTGCTGGACGATCAAGTTCGGCCGACCGGCTACCGAGACGAGCGAGTGACGCGGGAAGATGCGGATCTTGTGCTCGATTCGGACCATCCGGTGGAAGGACAGACCCTGACCTTGGCCGCCGGACAACTTGTTCGTGGTCGGCCCGGTCGACGTCCTTGTGTGTTGGTTCCGGCCGCGGGGTTGGTTGTCGATCAGGAGGACGTCTGTTTCGAGAACATCGACTTCCTCTCCGAGCATGTGCTGAACCCTCAGGACAAGGAATCTCGGCAGGCGGCCGTGGTTTGGCTGCGTTGCGCCCGGGCGGAGTTCCGCGGCTGCACGTTTGCCAGTTGCGATAACGTGCTGAAGCTTCCGGCGGCCCTGCGGTGGGACCACCCGGCCGATCGCCGTGAGGCGGCCTTGTCGCTGCCCAGCGGCCGGATCAAGCTGAGCGATTGCGTGTTACGCGACGTTTCCACCGGGATCGAGTGCCAAACGGCCGGGGCGCTGGTCGTGGAACTGACCAACACGCTGCATCTCGGCACCGGCCCGCTGGTCGCCCTGGACCATTGCCCGGGACCGGACGAACCGATCCTGCTGGCCCTGAAGCAGGTCACGCTACGTGGCTGTGGCCCGGCACTTCAGTGTGATTACCGCCGGATGCCCAACGAGACGGGTGAGGTTCTGATTCGGGCCGTTCGGTGCGTTTTTATGCCGGCATCGGAGGCGGCCTTGATGCGGTTCGAGGGTCCTGACCCGCCGCGACCCTTGTTGCAGGCCATCCGTTGGACCGGCCAAGGTTCGTTGGTCGCGCCGGAGACAGTCATCGCCACCTGGGGCCGATCCGAGGATCGCCATCAACGGCTCGACGACTCGTCGGTCTCGATGGACGGATTGGTTCGCAGCCGGGTCGAGTTCGCCCGTTTGCCGGGCTCGGATCCGTCGGCCAGCGAGGCCGTCGATTGGCAAGCCCCGTTACAATCCCCCGATCCGCCGGGGATCGACCCCACGACGTTGCCGAAGCCGCCTCCGATTTGACAACGTCTAGTTGTGAACTAGACTTTACTTAGGCTCTACACTCGTTCTCCTTTCTTTTCGTCGACCGCGTGTTGTCGGAAAGGAGGTTCAATATGGCGTGTTTCAGAAGATTCTTGTGCGAAGAAGAGGCGGCCACGGCCGTCGAATATGCGGTCATGTTGGGCATGATCCTGATGGTTGTCATCGGGGCGATCGGCACGTTTGGAGCTAACTCCGGCAACTTGTGGGGAGGCATCGTCGACGATCTGGCCGCAGTCGGTTTCATGGGGAGCGGAGGCAATTAGCCGCTCGCATTATCGCCGAACGTCTGATAGTGAAGCAACCCGACCAAGGTCTTGGCGTCTTGGATGCGTCCTTGGCGGGCCATCTCCAGGGCTTCGTCCCAAGTGGCTAACAACGGGCGAAGATCTTCTCCCGGATCCAGCGCGGTCGGCCCGGGCTGCAACGACGTGGCCAGGTAGAGATACATCTTCTCGTCGAGGATCCCCGGCGACATGTAGAACGTGGCCAGCAGTTCGATCCGCTCGGCCCGGTATCCGGTCTCTTCGGCCAGTTCGCGTCGGGCCGTTTCTTGTGGGTCCTCGCCCGGCTCGAGGGTTCCGGCCGGCAGTTCGACGAGCGTCTGATCCACGGCCACCCGATAGTTCTCGATCAGACAGATCCGACCGTCGTCCAACAGGGGCAGGATCGTGACCGCACCGGGATGCCGTACCACCTCGCGGACGTGGCGCTGACCGTCGGGGGTGACCTGAACCATGCGCTGCACGCGAAACCGACGTCCTTCGAAGACCCAGGATGATTCTGGCATGGTTGCAAAAAACGAAAACGTGGTCAGTTGGTCGGTGATCCTCTCGTTCCCACGCTCTGCGTGGGAACGCAATGCCACGACGCTCCGCGTCGCTGAAGCGGAACTCACTTCGGTGCAATGAGTTGTGACGAAGCGGGGCCGCAGAGCGGCCATGCAGTCCGTTCCCACGCAGAGCGTGGGAACGAGGTTGCAATTAATCGATTTCGGCCAGCGATTCCACTTCGCCCGTCTCGTCGAACTGGGCGAAGAGCATTTCGCTCGACAGGTTGTGCCCCAGCAGGGTACGGTTGGCCTTCTCGGCCAAGGATCGATAGAGCAACCACTGCTCGTCGCCGATGGCCACCCGATAGCCGACCGCCACGTCGGGCGGTTGGATCTCGAGCAATTCGGCCACGGTCAATTGGCGCCAGGTCGCTTGGCGGGCGAAACGTCGCCGATCGAGGTCGATAAACAACGGGGCATACAGGTTGCGGCCTGCCGTCGATTGACGCAATTCCAGGCCCCAGGAAGTCTGCTTCAACTCGCCGATCCGCCGATCTGCCCGCCACTCGGGCAAGGCCAACGGCAGAACCAACGCCCGACGCGCTCGCCCGGCCAGGAATCCCTCGCGACTCTCGTTGGCGGCCCGAAACGCAATGTCCGGACACAGCGGCAGACAACCGCGATACTCCAGCTTGGCCGGCCGATCGCCCAGTACGATGTCGGCCAAGAGCAAGCAACGATCGTCCCGCGCCAGGATCATCTGCCGCTGCACGCGAAGCCCGCCTTCCAGATCGATCTCCAATTCGAGCAGGTCGACATCCTCGTCGGACAGCCAGCAGACTTCCTCCCAATCGGACTCGGGTCGGACCGGCCGGCCATCGACCGTGACTTCCAATTCCCAGGTGCCGGAGAAAAGCACGTCTTGGCCCGCACTGAGTTCAACCTGCATCGACTGTTCGTGGTACAAGACGGTCAGCCGCTCGCCGCCTCGCGACCACTCGGGCCGCAGCACGGCGAGTTGGGCCCATTCGGAATGGGCGACCGATTCGGGTAGTTCCCAATCGGCAGCCTCGCGTTTTCGCTCCCGGCTTTGCCCCGGCAGGACCAGCGCGGCGATATGTTGATCGTCCTCGTCTGAGCCAAACTCCAAGGCGGCCTCGAACAGCTCGACACACCAACCGCCCGTCAACCCGTTGGAGAGTACGTGCGTCCCGTCGTAACGCGTAAACTGCATCGCCTGACGCACCAGCCACTCGTATTGCTCGCGCGCGTCGGCGGTCAGCGCCTTGAGTTTCGCCTCTTGGTCCAGGGCCCAACATCGGGTCCAACACGCCAACAGCGGGCGTAACTTCGAGAGGTGCTCCGCTTCGAGCAAGCCCTCGCCGTCGAGCAGGTCGACCAACCCGGCCGACAGTGTCCGACCGGCCACGCCGCCCAGCTTTCGGCAGGCGGCCAGTTCGGGAAACAGATAGGCCAGCGTCAACGGCAACTCTCCGGCCAGCAACTGATGGACCAACGGCTCGGCTTGAAGTTCGATGCCCGCCGCCTCGTCGGCCACGACGAGCAAGTGATCCAGCAGAGCGAACCAGGCATCTGCCGAGACCACAGCCGCCAGGTCGGGCAACGCGTGGCAACAGGCCAACGCCTCGATGGCGTGTTGCCATTGCGGCTGGTTGCCGGACGCCTCGGCGAGCCACTGCAATACGTCTCGTTCCAGTTCGCGGTCGGCCGCTGGGCTACGCTTGGCGAGTCGCTTGACCCGTTGCGACCAAGCCGGCTCGGCACGGGAGCGAAGCGAGTCGGAAGTGGCCCAATAGATGGCCCCCCGCTTGCTCGGCAGAACGTCGGCCGGATCCCTCGGCGCCGGGCGTTCGGCCAGATGCGCTTTCCAGGCGTCCCAACCGGCGTCGAACGCGTCAGGGTCGCATTCGTCGGCCGCAAAGGCCTTTCGCACGGCCGTCGGGGCCGACTTGTGCCAAACGGATCGGCCCGTGCCGCCGAGAAGCCGCGAATTACTGAAGAACGGTTCCATTTTCTCTCTTACTTGAACGGTGCTAGCCATCTTGGTTTGCTCGGTTTGGTCTACTCGATGAGGAATAATGACGGAGAAATCGGCCGAACCTCTCTTGTCCGGCCCAACGGAAAGGGGTTATTCTAACAGATCGAGCCCGCAGGGGAATTGCCGGGGGGGAACCTCCGATCGTGAGACATTGTATGAGAAAGAGGAGAAACATGGAACCGGCCGTCACAAGGAAACATCTTGCCTGGATCGCCATAATGTGGGCCGTCGCCGTGATGAGTGCCGGTTGTCGGCCGGACGAGTCGGCAGATCCCGAACCGATCGGCTCCCCCCCGTCGGAAGCCGCCGCACCCGTGGAACCTGCACCCGTGGAACCTGCGCCCGTGGAACCCGAGCCGATCGTCGAATCACCCCCGCAAGGCGAGCCCGAAACGCTTGACGAAGCTCCCACGCCCGACGAAGCTCCCACGCCCGACGAAGCCGAGCCGGAGCCTCTCGACGACCTGCCGGCGGAAGAACCGATCGACTTGGGTCCTCCGCTGGTCGAGGATCCGGACGCTTTGAATCGGATCAGTCCGGAGAAGCCCCTTTGGATCGACAAGCAGGGCAAGGCGGTGGTCATGATCGGCCAGATCTGTCAGCGCGAGGCCCCGCTGGAACTCTTCGCCTGCTTTAGAAACACCAAGGAGCATGAGGCCGTCGTGTCGATCGATGTGCAGGCCGTTTGGGTCCATGCCGCGTTGGTCGCGTTGGGAGCCAAGGCGGGACATCCCGCGCGATGGGACCCCGAATATGTACCGGCCGCGGGCACGGAAATCGAGATCACCGTCATCTGGCTCGACGAGCAAGGAGAACGTCAAACGGCCCGAGCTCAGGATTGGGTCGTCGATACGCAGACCCGCGAGCCGATGACCCAGCGTTGGGTCTTCGCCGGCAGCGTGTTCTGGAAGGACGAACAGAGCGGACGGGAATACTATCAGGCCGAAGGGGGTGACTTCATCTGCGTGGCCAACTTCCCGACCGCCATGCTCGATTTACCCATCGAAAGCACACAGGCCAACTCGGGCCTGATGTTCCAAGCCTTCACCGAGCGGATCCCGCCGCTAGGCACCCCCGTCACGCTCCTGTTGAAACCGAAGCTGGGCGAATAATGCGGAAGTTCTTGAGGGTGTTCGGGAATTCGAGTTTGTAGGAGGCGACTCCTGTCGCCGATTCGCGCTGCGGGTGTTTCTGTCGGCGACAGGAGTCGCCTCCTACAAGTTGTTAGCTGAACTTGTAGACGCCGGGCATGGCCACTTCGGGCGTGGGGCAGGGACCGAGCTCGTACTTTTCGGGACCTAGCCGGGTGGTCGATTGCATGGCCGTATCCCAGTCGATGGCTTGACCGCTGTAGACGGCCTCGCGGCCGAGGATGCCGGTCATGGTGCTTTCCGCTATAGCCCGGGCCTCGTTGATGGGGTTACCGTCACGGATGCTGGCGATCAGGTCCTCGTGTTCCTGGTGGTAGGCGTTGGGGTCTCGCTCGCGGTAGCGCCAGCGCTTGCCGTCCTTAGGTGCGATGGAGTTGTAGCAGTTGCTCACGCCGCCGGTTCCCACGATGGCCTCTTGGACCAGGTTATGGCAGCCGTTGATTTGCCGACATTGGCTGAACATGCGGATGCCGCCGGGATACTCGAACTCGATGGCGAAATGGTCGAAGATGTGGCCGTGCACTGGGCCTGTGCGTACCTGACGTCCCCCCAGCCCGGAGACGGCCCTGACCGGATGCGTTCCCAGCACCCAATTCATGATGTCGAGGTTGTGAACGTGCTGCTCGACGATGTGATCGCCGCCGAGCCAAGTGAAATAGTTCCAGTTGCGCAACTGCCATTCCATGTCGCTGTACTCGGGCTTTCGCTTGATCACCCAGATTTCGCCGCCGTTCCAATAGCATCGGGCGTAAACGATATCGCCGATCGCGCCGTCTTGGATGCGTTTGATCGTCTCTTGGTAGCTTTTCAGGTGGCGTCGCTGCGTGCCGGCGGCGATTCCGAGGCCCTTCTGTTTGGCCAGTTCGCCGGCCTCGATGACCATCTTCACGCCCGGCGCATCGACGGCGCCCGGCTTCTCCATGAAGGCATGCTTGCCCGCCTCGACGGCCGCTTTCAGGTGCGTGGGTCGAAAGTGGGGTGGCGTGGCCAGGATCACGTAGTTGACCTCCGAGACCTCCAGCAGTTGCTTGTAGGCTTCGAAGCCGGTGAAGCACATTGCCTTGGGGATCTCTATGCCGAGCTTGGCGAGTTCTGTCCGGCAGTACGACAGGCGATTGTCGAACAGGTCGGCCAGGGCCACGACTTTGATGTTCTTTCTCTCGACGCGGGCGCCGTCGGCCACGTCCTCGGTATGGTAGCCGGCCGCGGGATAGATGACCCTCGTGGCGGCACCCATCGCGTCGAGCACGGCGCCGGTCCCGCGTCCGCCGCACCCGATCAGCCCGATCTTGATTTCGGTGTCGCCGCTGGTTTCGGCCGCATGGACCAAGGGGATCTCGGCCGCCACGGCCGCACCCGCCAAGGCCAACGACGAACGCTTCACAAACTGCCGACGCGAGAGGTCACTTGTGGTTTTGCTATTCTCTTTGCTCATCGTTACCTTGCTCCCGAAGAATAATTGTGATCTTGGAAAGGGGAAATCCAAATGACGAAATCCGAATGACGAAATAGGTTTTCGTCATTCGTGTTTCGTCATTCTACCGCGTGGGTCTTCGTACCTCGACCCACCCTACGAGAGAGCCCCAACGGCTAGCCCGGCGTGGCCGCCTGGGGCCAAACGGGGAGTCAGATCCGTTGGCCGCGGATCGAGATCGTGACGTCTTCCAGGGGGATCTTGCTGCCGACCATCTGTAGCGCACTCTCGGCAATCCGCACTAGGCCGGTGCAGCAAGGTACTTCCATGTGAATTACCGTGATGCTGTTGATTTTCGAGGCGGTTACCATTTGCGCCAGCTTTTCGACGTAGGCATGTGGGTCGTCGAGTTTCGGGCAACCGATCACCACCGGACGCCCGCGGAGAAACTGCCCGTGGAAATCGGAAAACGCAAACGGAACACAGTCGGCCACCAGCAGCAAGTCGGCCTGCTTCAGGAACGGTGCGGTCGGCGGGACCAGATGGAGTTGGACGGGCCAGTGGCTCAGTTGAGATGCCTCGGAGCCCGCGTCTTGCGGAGCCGCGGCAGCTTGCGGCTGATGGATCGGCAAGCTTTGGGCCATGGCGCCCGGACAGCCGCTCGTGGGCGTATCGGCCTTGTCGGCGGCCTGGCGCTGCTGCGCGAGATGCTCGAGATGCTGTTCGGTGGCCTCTTCGTCGAAAGCTTGGGCCTCGCGCTCGATGACGGTGATCGCATCTTGCGGACATTCACCCAAGCACGCGCCTAATCCGTCGCAATAGATGTCCGCGGCAAGCCGAGCCTTGCCGTCGACGATTTCGATGGCCCCCTCCGCACACGACGGCACACAAAGCCCGCATCCATTGCACTTCGACTCGTCAATCTGGACAATCTTCCTTCGCATCGAAACCTCCAGAACCGTTATTGTAACACTTGCCCGTCCTGCTTCCAATTATAAGCGCACAGCACCATGGTCAATCCCACAAACGGCGGTGTCGGTTCCCGCGTGATGCGTGCGGGGTGACTTATTCGGGCGACTCGTCGGCGGGCCCATCCTCGACGGCAACCGGAACCGGTTCCTTGGCCGCTTCATCAGCCGGCGAATCGTCAACGAGCGGATCGTCATCCCGTGGTGTTTCGGCCACTTCCTCGCTGGTCCGAAACTTCGCGCCCTCAGCCTCGAGATATTCTTCGGTGGCTTCCATCAAGAATGCCAACGACTCTTCCAATTCGGCCGCATCGGTCGGTGGCAAGCAATCGGGCAAGTCACCGTCGAAGCTCATGGGCTGGACGTCGGGGCGTTTGGGTTGCTCGACGGGAGTCGCCGGCTGAGCCACGACATCTTCCGAAGGTTCAGCCTCCTTGAGGGGCTGATCGGCGATCGATTCTTCCACCGCTTTCGTTTCGTCCTCTTTCGGCAAGGAATCCTCGGCCGGTGAAGAAGCTTCTTCGTCGGACGTCTCGGTGGCGACATCCTCCTTGGGGACATCCGTTTCAGTGCCATCCGTTTGGGGCGGGAGACCGAGGAATTCATCCTCGCCCATGATGGCCCGATATCGTCGGCCCAAGCAGCCCGCCACGGCAAAGCCTACGCCCAGATTCAACACGGCAATGACAAAGATGTAGTAGAGCATGATCCGGCGTGACTCGAAGTGACCATAGAGTTATGCTAAAGCATAACTTACGAAGCAGGATGCCACGCCGAAACGCGCTGGATTGTGGCGATTGCATCGGTTGGGCGGCTGGAATCCGAGCCAGGGCTACCAATTCAACTCGGTCGCCTCTTCCCAGTGTTCATAGAGGGTGGCCAAGAGCTGCTCTTGCTCATCGATTTCCGTCTTGATTTGGCGGACCAGGCTGCCGTCGCGATGGGTGTGGCCTTCGGTCAGTTGCTGTTGAAGCTGGCCGAGTTGGGTCTCCCGCTCGAAGATCTCGGCTTCGAGGTCTTTCACTTTCCGGTAAGGAAAACGCCGCTTCGTACGCGGCGTCTCGGGCGGCTTGGCGTGGTTCGCCGCGCGTTTCGACGGACTGACGTTTTCGGCTGCGGGTGATGGGTGTTGGTCTTGCTGGGCGGCCAGACGCTGATACGTCTGATAGTTGCCTTCCACGATCCGCACCCGGTCCGGCTCGACCACCAACAGATGGTCGGCCACGCGATCGATGAAGAAGCGATCGTGACTGACGAACAACAGCGTACCGCCGAACGAGGCCAGGCAATGCTCGAGACCTTCCCGGGCCCAAAGGTCCAGGTGGTTGGTCGGCTCGTCGAGCACCAGGAAATTGGCGTCCATGGCGGCCAGCCGAGCCAGTGCCGCGCGGCACCGTTCGCCCCCGCTGAGCCGGGCTACCGGCTGCAAGGCCGTATCGCCGGTCAGCCCGAATCGGGCCAGCAGATCGCGACGCTGCTGTTGGTTGAACTCCTTGCGTGGCGGGCGAATGGCTTCGACCACCGACTCCTCGTCGTCAAGCTCGGCGAGATGCTGATCGAAATAGGCCACGTCCACGCCCGTGCCGAACTGCACTTGACCCTGGTCCGGTTCGATCCGTCCCAATAGGCATTGCAGCAGGGTCGTCTTGCCGCAGCCGTTCGGTCCCAGGACGGCCCAGCGTTGGCCGCGGGTGATTTCCAGATCGAGCCCGGCAAACAGCGGCCGGTCGTAGGTCTTCGCCAGGCCTTCGGCTCGCAAGACGATGTCGCCGGACCGCTCCGGTTGGGGAAAGCCCATCACCGGCGTGGTGATCTCGCGTGGTGGTTCGACGCGCTGGATCCGAGCCAACTTCTTTCGCCGGTCCTCGGCCTGAGTGTGTTTCTGGCCGTAGGCGTTGCGGCGGATGAAGTCCTCGGTCTTGGCGATTTCGGTCTGCTGCTTCTCGTAGGTGCGTCGCTCGACCAGCAACCGCTCGTCCTTCTGCCGCCGATAGGCCGAGAAGTTGCCGCGGTAGGTGTCGATCGTGCCGCGAAACAGCTCGAACGTGCAGTTGGTCACCTTGTCGAGAAAGTAACGGTCGTGGCTGACCAGGATGATGGCTGCCGAGCTCTCCAGCAGGAAATCTTCCAGCCACTCGGTAGCTTCCACGTCGAGGTGGTTCGACGGTTCGTCCAGCAGCATCAAGTTGGGTTCCGCCAACAGCAGCTTGGCGAGGATCAGCCGGTTCTGCTCACCGCCGCTGAGCGACGCGACCGATTGCTTGAAGACCGCATTCTCGAAGCCCAACCCTTGCAACACGCGTTCGATTTTGTGGTCCAGGTTGTAGGCGTCGCGATGATGTAGCTCGTGCTGAAGATGGTCGTATCGGGCGGCCAGGCGGTCGCGCTCGGCGTCGTCGTCGGTTTGACCCATCGCACGGGCCACGGCCAGCGACTCTTCTTGAAGCGAGATCAGCCCGGCCAAGGAGCTTCGGGCTTCATCCCAAAGCGTTTGCCGCGGCTCGAATTCCGGCTGCTGCTCGAGGTAGCCCAGGTGGATCGATTCGTGGAGCCGGTAGGTGCCGTCGTCGGCCTCTTCCTTGCCGGCCAAGATGCGCAGCAAGGTGGTTTTGCCGCACCCGTTAGGCCCGGCCAGGTTAATCCGCTCGCCCGGACGGACCTGCATCGTCACCCCGTCCAAAACCGGCTCGGGTCCAAAATGCTTTCGAATTCCGTCAACGTCCAAGAGGATCATCTGCTACGCTCGCGTGCCGCCAATCGCCCAAACCGTCCATGATAATACGAAACGAGCTCGGCCGGGAGGGCAAATTAGGGGTGATTTGTGGGGCTGTGTCCATGCGAGAGTGGGTCCACGCGAGAGTGGGCATGGAATCTTGGACTTTACCGAAACACCTTCATTTCAAAGAGCGAATAACCCCAAGCGTGGTCACGTTTCGTGCCGTTTAGGCGGATCCAACGTGCGTCGATCGGGTCGAAGCGGATTTCGTCGACCTTTCCGTCGCCGTTGTCCGTCGTGAAGACGTCGGTCCAGGCCTTGCCGTCCTTTGATATCTGGATCGTGTACCCTTTGCCGTAAGCCCCTTGCCAAGTCAACTCGACTCGCGAGATCTTCTGCGGCTTGCCCAGGTCTACGGCGATCCACTGCGGATCGGAGAACTCGGAGGACCAACGTGTGTGCCGTTTCCCGTCCACGGCGAACTCCGCTGCGAAGTTGCCTCGGTCGTCGTTGATGCTGGAGGAGGCGGTAACCGGTTTACCCAGTGCGATTCCGTCACGGGCCTCTTTCTGCTCGGCGGTCAACACGACGAAGTCCCGCCAGCTTCGCACGGGCTCTTGTCCGGTGGCGACCAACTCGGCCACCATTTGGTATTCGCCCGGCTTGTCGGGGGTCACGATCTCGAAAGTCACCTCCGCTCGCCCGACCGAATCGACTTGACACGACTGGGAATGCTCGACAATCGTGTTCGCCCCTTGAAGGATCCGCAGAGTCACTGTGCCTTGCCACGGGGTTTGCCGATCATTGACCACAACCACGGGGATAGTACGGGCCTCGGCTGCGACGAGATCTTCGGCCCAGAAATCGAGCATCAGCCCGGTTGGGGCGAATGCATCGCGGACGTAGTGCTCGAAGTGTGGTTCCCATTGCAGTCGAGCGACGTCGAGCCAGTGGTCGCTCGTTGCGCCGCCTTTCGGCTGTGGGATGTCGCCTCGTCGCGAGAAGCACAGCGAGCAGAAATGCAACACGCCGGCACATTGGCGGTGAGCCCGCCAGAACTCCGTTTGGGCGGCGAGGTACTTTGCCCACAACTCGCGTCGCTGCCCGGCCGTGGAGCTTTCGCCTAACTGATTGCGATAGACTTCCCGCGTGACCGTGGTCGGTTCGCCTTTGCGGTTCAGCCAGAGCCAGGCGTATTCGTTAACGATGATCGGCACGGCCAGTTTCTTCTGTGGCGGCTGCAAGAGAGGAACAGGCGAAAGCGAGGACATTTCGCTCATGCGAAAGGGTGGCCCGCCGGCCCAATCGCGGATGAACAGATAGGGGTGCGATTCGACGCAGTCGGTCGGGCTCTGCGGTGCTGCCCAACCGTTTTCCCATGGCCGGTTCGAGAGATCCAGCCCGCGGACAGCCTGAATCGCCTTGCCGGTCTCTTCGGTGTAGGTTTCGTTTTGCGCATCCCAGATCACCACGCACGGATGATTCCAGCGCTCTTGCATCCAGGCCGTGTATTCTTTGACCAGTTGCTCGCTCTTCAATTCCTCGGGCCACTCTTGCATGTACCAGATGGGAAACTCGTCCTGAATGAGCAAACCCTCTTCGTCGGCAATGTCGTACCACTTCTCCGGTGGAAAACCAATGCAGTACCGGGCCGAGTTCCAGTGCATGTCGCGAAACACTCGATGCAGCCGCCGGACCCAATCTTCCCGCCAAGGCAAGTCCTTGCGAACAGAGTCTTCGAAGAATCGAAAGATGCACACGTTCGTGCCCCGCAAAGGATACGGCTTGCCGTTCAGCAGAGCCTGCTTGGTTTGCGGATCGAACCGGAAACTTCGCATCCCGAAACGGACGGGCAACGTGTCTGTGCCTGTGGTAGCTTCGAGCCAATAGAGGAACGGATCTTCCGGCGACCATAAGCGACAATCGGCAATCGGGATTTCCACCTCGACCGACTCTTCCTGTCCGGCGGACAATACCACCGGCTTCGCCTCGGCCGTGCCAACGACCTTGCCGGTCGATGCTTCGCGTACCCGACATTTCAACCGGGCGTCGATCTGCTCGCCCGCGTTGGCCAGCACGGCGACGACCCGCACCGTTTGCTTTTCTAGATCGGGCACGGTTTGTACCCGAACGATATGTGGCGTGCCGGAGAGGATCAATTCGACCGAGTCGTAGATGCCCGGAATGTAGCGATCTTTTTCGAAGTCCCAGCCTCGGGGATAGCTTTTCGGCAGGGCGCCTCGTGTGGCCCCCACGCGAACGACCAACTCGTTGGTTTGGCCGTCGCCTTGAAGATGGTCGGTAACGTCAAGCAGCGCCGGCGTAAAGCAGGGGAGATGTTCACCGACCAGACGGCCGTTGAGGAAGACTTTTATGCCGTACTTCGCTTTGTGGATCTTCAAGGTGGCCACCGCCGGTATCGGCCCGTCAACTTCAAACGTGCGACGATACCAGAAGGCTTGGCGATGTTTGCCGCTTTCCTTTTCGTTACCCACGTCCGTAAACGCCGGTTGGGTCATGTCGACCAGTCCCGGCACCGGCACGTGATGCCCGAACTGCGACGGCATCCGATCCATCGATCCCTCGGCAATCTGCCACGTGCCGTCCAGCGACACAACGCGTCTTCCTTCGGCCTTTAGCGGCGAGCCAAGGCCGATCGAGATGGCAAGTAGGTTCACTAGCACAAACACGCACTGCAATTTCCGCATCGCTGTTCTCCTCTTTGTAGGTCGTAATCCCGATAGAATTGTGTAACTCAATGAAAGCCTGCACGACTTGTGCGCAATGTCAGAATCAATCGTCTTCAGGCCACAGCCTGAATTCGAGGATCGTCGGCACTTCGTTGGCTTCCAGGACGTTCAGGCGGAAGTGTTGCGCCTCGACGGGCTTGAACTTCAGTTCCTTGCTCGGGCCGAGCTTGGTGCCGGCCAGGGCCGTTTTCCACTCGCCGCCCTGTCGGTATTGCAGTTCGAAGCGGGCGACCCGATTCCAGTCGCCTTCGTCGAGCACTGCACGAGCGATCGTTTTCGGCTGGCCCAGGTCAACGGCCAGCCAGCCGCTACGGGAGTTCTCTGCCGCGCCCCAGCGTGTGTTTCGGTTGCCGTCGAAGGCGGCCTCCGGACCGTACCCCGGCTGCGACTGCCACACGCTCGATGCGCTGGCCGGCTTGCCCTGGCTGATCGGGGGCGGCGGCAGTTTGATCTCGCCTCGGATGTATCGGCCCACCTTTTGGAGTGTTCGGACGTCGATCGGACGGAGTTGGCCGTTGGGCATCGGGCCGACGTCCAGCGAGTAGATGTTGCCATACTTCTCGGCGCCCAGGTAGTCGGCGTAAATCTGCTCGGCCGGCAGGCAGACGTCTTCATTGTCAGGATGCGAATAGAACCACATGGCCCCTTTCGGTCGACGCGGCTGAATCGGATAGGTGAACTCGGCCAAGCGGTAGGTCGCCACGGCCGCCTCGTGCATGTGCGGGCCGGCGGCACTTTGATCGGTCAACGGGCCGGGCCGGCCCATCTCGCCCAGGCGAATGTCCGCACCGCTCTGGTCGCCGTGATTGAAACCGATGAAGCATCCCGGCTGAAACTGCTTGCACCAGGCGACCGTCTCGGCGTGCGACACGCCGCCGGTTCCGATGGCATGGTCGAACCAGATGTACTCGATCGGACCGTACCCGGTGAGCAGTTCCTTGAGTTGGGCCTTTTTCATCTCGGGATTGAGCCCGCCGCCGTTCTGTTGTCGCGGCCCACCCCAACGCCACTCGCCCTCGGAGAAGTACAACGCCAGCTTGATGCCGTACTTGTCGCACGACTTGCGCAGCCGGGCCAGCACGTCGACGCCCAAGGGACTCTTGGTTACTTTGCGATCGGTGGTCTTGGTGTCCCACAGGCAGAAGCCGTCATGATGCTTCGTCAGGAAGAGGATGTAGCCCATGCCGGCCTCCTTGGCCGTGCGGCACCACTGGTCGGTATCGCAGCCGGTCGCCTTGAAGAAGTCGACGCTCTCGATGCCGGGCGTCCATTCCTTGCCGGAAAACGTGCTAAACGACCAGCAGATAAACATGCCGAACCGCAGTTGCTGAAGCTCCTCGGTTCGCTGGTCCATATCCACTTTGGCGGGATCGGTCACGATCGGACCGGCAGCCAAGTGGCGTCCCAACAGACAACAAACGATCAGAAGAATGCTCGCGTACTTCATGGTGTAATAGCTCCTTGGAAAATGTGACTGCTCTGTGTACAAAGGGGTTAGGGGCGAGGGGTTAGGGATTAGGATTTCAGGGCAAACTCGCCTCCAAAGCCCTATCCCGTATTCCCGAATCGCTGTTTCCTATCCCCTAATCCCTAGCCCCTAACCCCTCTTGCTTTGTGCCGAAACCCAGGCCTTTGAGTTTGAACGGTCAGGTCGGCCTTGTCAAGCGAGTTACTGCCCCGTGGCCGAGAAACGTCCTCAGCGGATGCGGCTCTCACTTCTTCTTAGGACGAGTAAACTTCTGGGAATGATCAATCCACGAACCGGGCGCGGGCGGGGTGTGGGATGCTTTTGCGTGCGCAATCAACTGTTGGAGTATTTCCGGGTGCTGTCGGGAAAGATCGTTTTCTTCTCTGGTGTCGGTATCCAGGTTGTATAGCTGCCAATCCTGCCTGCTTGGCTTCAGCGCTTTGAAGTTCCCTTTGCGCACGGCGACTTGGCCCAGGTATTCCCAGTAGAGGAATTCATGCTGCTGTTGCTTGCCCTTGCCCAGCAGGGTTGGCAGAAACGAAATGCCGTCGATATTATCCGGGGTTTTGGCCCCGGTGGCTTCGGCAAGCGTCGGCATCACGTCGGCAAAGTAGCACAGGTGATCGGTGACCGCCCCGGGCTTGATCTTGCCTGGCCAGCGGACCACATAGGGAACACGCAGGCCGCCTTCGAGAAGACTCCCCTTGCCTCCGCGAAAGACGGTCGAGTTGGGCTCGAACACGCCGCGAGGATGATCCTCATCTCTGAAATAGGGCGCCCCGCCGTTGTCTCCACTGAAGACAACGATCGTGTTGTCATCGATTCCCAATTCCTTCAGCAGCGCAAGTATTTCGCCCATATTGCGATCGGCCAGATGGATCATGGCCGCGTACACGTTGGGATCGCAATCTCGACGTTGCCCCTTTCCACCCAATTTCATGTCCTTATACATCAGCCACGATGGATCATCCTCCGGCATGCCCCACAGACCATGCGGCAAGGTGTAGGGCAGGTAACAGAAAAAGGGGCGGTCCTTGTTTTCGCGAATGAACTTGAGTGCTTCGTTATGGATGAGGTAATGGGAGAATGTCTTGCCCGTATGAAAATCGCCCGTATTGCCCTCTAACATTTCCCGCTTGCCGTTGCGAATTAGGAACCTTGGATAGTAGCTGTGCGCGTGGACCTGATGGTAGTAGCCGTAAAACAGATCGAATCCGTGGAGTTCCGGCGCTCCGGTAGTGCCCGAATCGCCGATCCCCCATTTCCCAAAGCCGCCTGTTGCGTAACCGGCTGACCCCAACATCTCTCCCAGCGTGAACTCGTCGGCGGTGATGGGCGTGCCCCCGCCGTTTGTGCGCATCTGACAGTGTCCCATGTGTTTACCGGTCAGCAACACACAGCGCGTCGGCCCGCACACCGGCCCACCGGCGAGGCATTGAGTGAATCGCATCCCCTGGGCCGCCAAACCGTCCAGGTTGGGCGTCTTCAGAACCTTGTGCCCCATGGACGAAAGCTCGAAGTAACCGATCTCGTCCAGCATCATGTAGACAACATTCGGCTTCTCGACTCGGTCGCCGGCGGTCAGGCTATGGGCCAACGTCAACGTGATTGCGAGGAAACCGGCTATCTCCAAGAACTCGCGTCGCTTCATCTTGTCTCCTTGGCCTGATTAGGCGATCCCTGCAATATTCCCGAGTGCTTACCGTCGGGAGTGTGACTTCGAGTTTGAACGGTCGGGTCGGCCTTGTCAAGCGATTTACCGACCCCCGCAACAATCTCCACGAAAATCGTAAGCAAAGTGTAGTCGGCAGGGTGTAGGGTGGGTCGAGGAACGAAGACCCACGCGGAGGGGTCTTGTATCGTTTCTTGACGCGTGGGTCTTCGTTCCTCGACCCACCCTACCGACTGTGTGAGAAACGGCGCACGACGGCGCCGAAGAGGATTAGCACCACGGAGCCGATCAGCAGGGGCGCCGGTCGAAACGGGCCGGCTACCAGGATTCCTGCTGCCAGACCGGCCAATCCGCCGCTGAACGATCCGATCAGGGTGCCGAAGAATCGCTTGGTCTGGTTCAGGCCGATCACGGCGCCGAGCAATAAGCCGACCAGAGTCCCGCCAATCGCGCAGCCGATCATCAGATCCTTATTAACCCTGCCCGGCTCCCGGAACGTGTCGCCGGCGGCGGCAAAGAAGACGGCCAAGACGGCCATCAACAGCATAATCGACGCGATCGAAAAGGTCGTGCGTTGCATGGGTGTCGGCTCGGAGTTGTGGGGTCACAAGTTGCTTATCGACCGGCGAGGCAAACTATCGATCCGTCGATCGTTACCACGTAAAGACACTTGCCGGCGGCGGCCATGCCGTCGAACACCGGCGGGAAGTCGAGCTTCAGTTCGGACAGCTTCTCCCCGGCGTCGGCCGAAACGGCCCAAAGCACGGCGCCGCGACGACCTTCCAGGGCGTCGGCCTGTTCGGCTAGTTGGGACTGCACGGCCGGGTCGTTGATCTTCCGGAACATCTGGTCTTCGTCGGCCTGGTCGGGTGGCCCGGCCATAAAGAGCGTGCCGTCGGCCAGGACCAGCGCTCGGGCGAAGAGCGGCACGTCGGCCGTCCAGTGGTGGTTGACCATGAAATCGGCCGGCAAGCCGGCTCGACCGGTGAATTGCAAAGCCCGGCCCGCCTTGCCTTTCACGGCCGCGGCGCCGACCACTTGGCCATGGTTCTCGTGGCCCGATCGATCGGTCGCCTTGCCGTCGTTGAAGTCGTAGGCCAGCGCCAAGTTCTCTTCGTCCGCCGCACTGCCGGCGGCCCGTTGTTGGATTTCAGCGGCCTTCAAGGCTCGGTGATAGATGCGGACTTCATCCACCAGCCCGGCCAGAGCGAACGGGCTGGTGTAGTTGCCTACGCTGCCATGATCGGCGCCGATTTCCATCAAGTCGGCCGGATCGGCCGCGATCAGTCCTGGCGCGTCGGCCGAAGCGGCCAGTTGGCCGTCGACGTATAGCTGAAGTTTCTTCTGGGCCGTCAGCACGCCGGCCAAGTGGACCCATCGCTTAGCGAGCTTTGCCTTGGCGGAAACGACCTTGAGCTCTTCGGTCACTCGAATGCCGAAGTGCGGGCGTCCGCCGTCGATGTATAGCGTGTAGCCATGGATGTTTCCACCCCGGGCAAGGACCACGCCGTTGGGCTTCTGGACGTTGACCCAAGCCTCGACCGTCAGCGGCTTGCCGGCCGGGTTGAGGCTCGGCGAATTGGCCACCCGAACCAGCGTCTCTTGCGGCCCCTTTTGATCCGACTCGGGCCAGTCGGGCGAAATCCTGTCGGCGGCGAACAGGTGATGCTCGATCGGCGAGGTCCAACTGAAATACTGTGGCTTGCGGCCGAAGCCGTAGACCTTCTCTTCGTCGAACACGAGGATCCGGCCGGCCGGCGCCGATTTGCCGGCCAGGAAGAAGCCGCACCAACCGCTGACGTACTGGCTGCCGAACATCCAATAGCTACGATGCCACCAACTGTCGTCCAGCAGACCGGTCGGGCAGAACAGGTGCGCGTGCTCGGCACGTTGCTTAGGCGGCTTCGTGCCGAAGCCGAAGTTGGCGTCATTCGTGTAGGGCATCGCTTCCAGCGGCAGACGCGTTCCGTCGAGCTCGAACGGCTGAGACCGCATGTAGACCAGCCGCCCGTCGCTCGAGAGCACGTCGGGCAAGGCCGGCGGCATATTCAGCCAACTGACATACTCGTGCATGTCCTTGCCGGTCGCCTCCTCCGTCTCATTGAGTACGGTCTCCGAGAGCAGGCGGCCGGTGGCCGGATCCAACCGCAGCAGTCGCAGTCCCCCGTCAAGGAACATCGACCGGCCCGCCACGCAATAGGCCACACCGTCCTGCACGAGCACGTTGCCCGGCACGGGCCAGACCGACTCGACCTGCTCGAAGGCCGTCAGACGCTGATCGATCGGCGCCGCGGGGAATCGCCATGCCAACTGGCCGTCTTTGGCGCGGAGACAGTAGACCCAACCGTCGGCCGAGCCGAACAGCACGCGACCTCGGTAGATGGTCGGCGGCGAATCGATCCGAGCGCCGGTCGTGTAGTCCCATAACGGCTCGCCCGAGCCGGCGTCCAACGCATGGACCGTGTGCGTATCGACCGAGGCCACGAAGACCTTGTTCTCGGCGATCACGGGACTGGTAAGCTTCCCGCCCAGCTTGGTTCGCCAAGCGGGCTTGAGCGACGTGGGCACCGACGTGCTCGCTCGACCGCTGCGTGCGGCGTCGTGGCGATAGGTAGGCCAGACGTTGCCGACAGCCGAAAGCGGTGATAAAGGCTCATCATACGCGGGACCACGTTGTAGCCGCGGCTCGGCTTTCCGCTTTCCACTTTCCGCTCTGCGGCCCGGGGCCAAGGCATTGAACCCGTTGAGCTTCGCTTCCAGATAGCACGCGCACGGATGCGGCGGGGCGTACAACAGGCCGTTGGCCGGCATTATGCCGTAGGAACATGCGCCGCGGACCCAGTGATGCGGAATCCAATGCTCGTTGGCCACGTCGACGAACTCCGTGCCGGCACGCGCCATCAGCAGGTATTTGTCGGTCGCCTTGCCGCGGTAACAGCGGTGATGGAACCAGTAGATTTCGACGTCGGGCGTGAACTCGCTCTTCACTTCGCCCGTCTGCGGATCGCGACCGGTAAACAGGCCCTCGACCCGGCCGCTGGTCGTTTCGCCCGTCCAGACCAGCCCGCCGGCCACCAACAGATCCTCGGGCGATCGATACCCGCTGGGCGGATGGTAGGCCGTCCAGAGGACCTTGCCGCTGTCGGCCGAGAGGGCCGTCAGGGTGTCTTTGCCCTTTTCGTACCAAGTTCCCGTCTGCATGCCGGCCGTCTCGCCGCCGGAGAAGAGCACCACGTCCTGGTATAGGACCAGCGTGGGGGCGTAGAACGAAAGGATCTTTTCGCTTCGTGCGACCGGCTCGGAGTGCCAAAGCTCCTTGCCCGTGTGACGATCGAGGCAGACAACGCTCTGGCCGTCATGGAAGACGACATGCCCGGCGTTGGCGGCCAAGGTGACCGGCAGCACACACTTGCGAACGCTCCAGAGTTTTTCTCCCGTATCGGCACGAAGGGCGACAATGTTCCTCTGCTGTTCGTCCCAGAGCGTCACGTTATAGCCTTGGCGAAAGCGTCGTCGACCGTCGTAGTCGGGCTTCTCCTTCGCGTCGTTGACCAGCGCGAAGAGCACGCCTTCGTGGCAGATGACCTCTTCGGTGGCCGCGGTGTTTTCGTAGGTTCGGACCGTCTCGCCGGTGGCCGCATGGAGTGCGACCAACGGCCCGTCGAGGTTGAGCGTGACGTAGACGCGATCGGAATTGGCGACCAGGCGGCGCGGCAGTTGGGCCGGCCCACTCTTCAACGGCCAGAGGTGGGTGTGCCACCGATCGATTTGCCGCTTCCAGAGGATGGTGCCGTTGAACGCATCGCGTGCGATCAGGCTCCACTTCGGCGCGACCAGGATCGATGCCCGCAATCCCTCGTCCATCACATAGAACATCCGCCCTCCGGCCGAGACCAGTGCACTGATGCTCGACATGTTATCGTGGTGCCGCGCCCAACGGGGGCTGCCGAGCCATTGCATTCGTCCCGGCGGACCGACGATCGAATCGTGCGAGACCGCGTTGCCACTGGCGTCGTGAAGGTAATGCGACCACTCGTCGATCTCGGCGGGCCGCGGCTTGACCGTTTTGGTCCATTGCCCGTCGCGCTTGAGGTACGCCACGCCGCCGGGACACAGCGCACGGATGATCTCCTCGTCGGCCAAGGAGCCCGGCTCCTCGGCCACGATCAGGTTGACTAGATTGTCGATGTACGGCAGATGGGTACCATCGTAACGGTCGATCGAGACCGGGCCATATAATCCCGCGGAACGAATGTGGTCGCGAGCGGCTTGGATGTTTTCGGTGTTGGTATCCAACCCCTGCACCAAGTAACCGTCCCCGGCCCGAAGTGCCGCGGTGAGCCGGCCGTCGCCGCAGCCGACGTGCACGATCAGACCGCCCCGGACTCCGGTCGCGGCGAGGATCTCTTGCGCGTTAGGTTCCGCGGCGTTGGTGACGGGAACGATAAGGCACAAGGCTGCCACGGCAATCGTGGCGGGTAAGTTGCTCAATGTCCGGATCATGGCGTACTCTCCTGAACGAGGGATCTTTTGTAATTCACGGAAGACCCGTTTAGCCACCGCGTACACGCGGTGTTAGGGTCGTTAACCCGGCGTGGCCGCCTGGGGCTAAACGAGGAAACGCTTGGCCGCCATTCTAGCATCTTCAGCCCAAGTAATCAAACATTGCGGCCGCAAGGCCGGCTGACGCGGCCAACAGCAGCAGGACGCCGGCGCATCCGCCGCCTTGGGGGGTGACCCCATGCTTGGCGGCCAGTTGCTCGACGGCGTCTTTGGCCTCTTTCAGCCCCACGCGCGTCTTCTCGCGGTAGAGCTTGATTGCCGAGATCTTTCTGCCGGCCTGAAGTTCCGCCAGCAGTTGGGCTTCGAACTCGTCCGGAGGTGCGGACTCGGGCTCGGACGGCGTCCCGGCAGGCTGCTCACCCTGGCTGTCGATCCAGGTGCCACACTTCTCACAACGGTCCACACCCGCGAGGTTCGGGTGATCGCAAAGCCGACATTTGGTCATGGGTCTCTCCTGGTTCTGTCTTCTGGTTTTGCGATTCGGGGAGAATCCGCCCGGCCACCGCGGCCACGCGGTGTTAGGGTCGCTAACCCGGCGTGGCCGCCGGGGCCAAACGGGGGAAACGCTTGGCGACATCCTAGCATCTTCAGCACAGGCAATCAAATACGACGGCTCCAAGGCCGGCTGGCACGGCCAACAGCAGCAGGACTTGGGGTGATTCACGTCGAGCAACCCGCACAATCGCTGCCACGCGAACCACTTGGGCTCCGGCTTCTACTTGACCGGGCGGTTATGCTGCTGTCGGTAAAGTTTCTCAGGATCCCCTAATCGGAACCCCGATGATAAACCTGAGAAGGTCGGCGGATTTTTCTGCCTGGGGTACGAAGAAACCTTACTTAGTTGCGAGGTGTGTGATGGCGACGAGCATGAGTAATATCCTGCTGGATAAGGAGATCCTGCTCGAAAGCGGTACGAACGAACTGGAATTGCTGGTCTTTGACGTGGCCGACTTCACGTTCGGCATCAACGTGGCCAAGGTTCGCGAGGTGTTGCCGATCGCCGAGATCACGGCCCTTCCCCGTGCCCACAGCTCCATCCGCGGCGTATTCAAACTTCGTAACAATGTGATTCCGTGCGTTTCGTTGCTGGACCACTTGGGCATCACGTCGGAGCGGGAAAACGCCGAATCGAGGATGATCCTCAGTGACTTCAATCAGCAGCAGACGGCCTTTCTGGTCGACGACGTGGAACGCATCCACCGGCTTAGCTGGGAGAACATTCTCCCGGTGCCCGGTTTGGAAGCCCTCTCGAGCAGCCCGGTAACGGCCTTGGCCCGTTGTGACAATCGCCTGGTAGTCATGTTGGATTTCGAAATGATTCTCGACGATGTAACCTCCCAGTATTTCCGCACCGATGCGGTCGACAATCCGCTGGGCCTGCCGCGAGAGCAACTGAAGATCCTCTTGGCGGAGGACTCGCCCACGGTACGCGAAACGATCGGCAATACACTGCGCAACAGCGGCTACACGCAACTGTTGTTCTTCGACAACGGCGAGGAAGCATGGCAGTGGATCAGTCAGCGACTGAAGGCAACCGGCCAACCGGAGGAGGTGTGCGACTTGATCATTTCCGACGTCGAGATGCCCAAGGTCGACGGGTTCCACCTGACCAAACGCGTCAAAGAACACCCGGAACTGAAGCAATTACCCGTGCTGCTGTATTCGTCGATCATCACGCCCGACAATCACAAGAAAGGCATGGCCGTCGGCGCCGACGCGCAAGTGGCCAAGCCGGAACTGACCGAAGTGGTTCGGCTGGCCGACGAGTTGATTACCACCGCCCAGCGCGAAAACCGGGCTGCCGCGCTGCGCGCAGCGACCGAGATCGCTCAGACCGAAGCCCATAGACTCCAACGCCAAGCATCGCCGGCAGAGCCCCAGCCCGCCAAAGAACCCGCAGCAACACCGACGGCCCCGTCGCCACCGGTCGAACCGCCGTCGGTCCAAGCGCCGCCGGTGGAAACACTGCCTAAGGAAGCACCCTCGCCGGAACCGCTTGCCAACGACGTGCAAGGCCAGGGCGGGAACGGGGACGTCTCCCCGCCGACGGGCGTGGCCGCCAAGATCTGGCAAACTTTTCACCGGGAGTTGCAGGGCCGGATTGCTACGCTGCAAGCCACGTTCGAGCGTTCCCGGGCAGGCGACCGTGGCGACGACGTGTTCCGCGAGGTGGCCCGAACGCTGCATACGATCAAATCGGCCGCCATGGTAATCCCCCTGGATCAAGTCACGCGCTGCACGCACCTGACCGAAAGCCTCATGGAAGCCGCCCGCGACGATCGCGACCAGTGGCCGCAAGCAGGGCTCGACCATTACCTCGCCTGGCTGGAGTCGCTCGTCTCGCCGCCGGACGGCAACATCGACGCCGCCATGGCCGCCGGCTCCCAACTCGAAACCGAGCTGACACCGTAATTGCACGACGCGTATCGAGAATCACCGGTTCGGTCGTAACGATTGCCGAAACTCTTCGCATTGCGCCAATCGTCGGCTCCTAGGTCAGTTTGTCGAACGGCCCGTTCCCGCGCAAGCGGCTGGTTGTACGACGGCGGGTAACGAGGCTGCATTGCGGCGGCCTTGGCGGTCGATCAACAGCCCAGCGGGTGTCTTTTCCGAACGAACTGCCAGCGCAGTTGTTTACCTCCCCCGTGGAAGAGGCGCCCGCTCTTTCCACTCCCGGACAAATCGAATCTCGTGAGACACTTTTGGGCAATGGCGTTGGCCCTTTGCGCGGTGTCGCCCGCGTGGGGTCGCGTTGCGCCGACGGCACACCAACCCCATCCGGCCGTGGTCCGCGTTATGGCACCGGAAAGCGGCGGCGCGTCGTACGGCTCGGGAACCCTGGTCGCGATCGGCGGGGCGTACGGGCTGGTGGTGACCAATTGGCACGTGATCCGCGATGCGGGTGGACCGGTCTCGGTCATCTTTCCCGACGGGTTTCGTTCCACCGCCCGAGTGCTGCGAGCCGATCGCGATTGGGACCTGGCCGCGCTGTCGATCTGGCGCCCGAAGGTCGAGCCGGTTCGAATAGCACGGCAACCCCCGCAACCCGGCGAGGTGTTGACCATTGCCGGTTACGGTTCGGGATCGTAT